>OCVV012829343.1_pt1 | contig 139314 bp, 122 predicted proteins | sample 1539721 | NCBI WGS metagenome assembly OCVV01 (sample SAMN02144230, study PRJEB22623) | gut metagenome | biome: sheep rumen | host: Ovis aries | place: New Zealand
GCCTCCGCAGTAGTACTGCGGATGATGCGCAGTACTACTGCCAATGGGTTGCAGGAGTATTGCAACTGGTTCGCACTTTTGCGAGAAACAACAGCGCGTTTTGCGAGAGATAAAAGCGTATATGTGAAAAACTGAGTGTTTAGAGGCGATTTTTCAGCGGAAGGCCTTTTTGCTATCACTGCTATCACCTTGCTATCACTAAATTTAGCGTTGAAACTCACAGACATTCAACTGGTTACTGATTTCAGTGATAGCAGTGATAGCAAAAACGGTGAAAACTTTTCTTTCATAGACACATCTTTCTTTTCTACTCTTAACGAGAATCACATGCTCACAAGGGGGCCTGGAATCACAGGGATTCTTTGAGAATGATTTATTGCAGAAAATTTGCTCGAAACAAGATTTATGTTTACCTTTGCTCCAGAATTGCATTTATTATTATCTGTATCTGTTTATGAAAAACTTGATTTTCAGCTTGATGGTCATGATAATGGCCACGGCAAATGCCTTCGCCGACAGCGAGGTTGTTTCTGGCGATGTGAACGTGCTGAGAGATGCAAGTGCAGCTTTCAGCATAGAGTACGATTTCTCGAAGACTGTTGTGGAGGGAACCCCCTACAAAAAGTATGTTTCAGGGCGCGATGCCAACTGGCAGCGCGACTGGCCCAAAGACCAGAAGGAAGGCATCGAAGCTTTCATGAAGAAATGGAACAAGAAAAACAAGAAAGGAATGAAGGCAAGCGAGACAGGAGGTGCTTACCGGCTGGTCATTAAACCCACGGAACTGCATTTCGGCAGCACCGCCTTGGCCCTGACCATTGGTTTCGGAGCCGGCGGAATGAAAGTGTCGGGCACAATGGAACTCTACCAAGGCAAAACGCGCGTGCTCGTCATCAAGGTGGATGAACAAACGGGTAAAAGCAAAATGACCGAAACCCAACGCTACAGAAGCCTGATGGAAGAACTTGCCGACGACACCTACAAAGACATACTGAAATAGAAGAACCCCCATCATTAGAGGTTCCCAAAAAACACGGGGACAGTCCCTTTGTTACCATAGGGATATTGCCTAATCGCTTCAGCTCTTCGTATGGATTAATCTTACTCATTTCGGCCATAAATATATTGAATTCTCGCACAGAAAAGAAAGAAAAACTTCCTTTTCTGTGCGAGAATTAATACTTTTTAGGCTTTAAGGAGTGTCATGGGATTACTCGGCCCACTCTATCTTTTGAACAAAAATCTTATCCTAAACGGAGGGGGTAATGTACTCCCCGCCCCTCAAGGGGAGGGGAGTTACTATGCGGCTCCATTTTTGTTAGATTTTTGGAGATTTTTGTCCTTTCCCCATCTCCAGTTCAAGCGAACCAACGGTCGCTGGCCGAAGGGTCTCATCACTATTTACTCCCCTCCATATAGGGAGGGGTAAGGGGGTGGGTCTCTTCTTTTCAAAACAGATACTGGCGGGCAAACTCCCAGATAACGATACCAGCAGTAACGCTGACGTTCATGGAGTGCTTCGTTCCGAACTGCGGTATCTCCAGACATGCATCGCTCATGTCAATCACTTCCTGATGCACGCCCTTCACTTCGTTGCCAAGAATAACGGCAACCCCTTCCGAGCCTCCCCCTCGGGGGAGTTGTAGGGGGGTCGGAGCTTTCACACTCCCTTCGCATTGCTCCACGCTCCACACGAAATAACCGTCTTCATGCAATTGCTCCACGGCTTCCTGGGTATTCTTGAAATAGCGCCATCGGACACTATCCTCAGCACCCAAGGCTGTCTTGTGAATCTCCTGATGGGGCGGACAGGCCGTAATGCCGCAAAGATAGATGGCTTCCACGCGGAAGGCATCACACGTGCGGAACACGGATCCGATATTGTACATCGAGCGCACATCGTCGAGCACCACGATCAATGGCATCTTCTCCGCCTCCCGGAATTCCTCTACCGAGATGCGGTTCATCTCCACGGTGCGTAGTTTACGACCCACCCTATGTCCCTCCCGAGGGGAGGGATTCTCATTATTATCAGAGGGATTTATCATATCAGACTTCCCTCCCCTCGGGAGGGATTGAGGGTGGGTTTCACTTTAAATGCCAGCGCATACATACGGATTTGCTTCACCATGGCCAGCAGTCCGTTGCTTCGGGTGGGCGATAGATGGTCTTTCAGTCCGATGGCATCGATGAAATAGAGTTCTGAATCGAGAATCTCCTGCGGCGTATGTCCGCTGAGCACACGGATAAGCAGGGCGATGATGCCTTTCACGATGAGCGCATCGCTCTCAGCCTTGAACACCAGAAGCCCGTCCTTGTAGTCGGCCTGCACCCACACGCGGCTCTGGCATCCCTCGATGAGGTTGCTTTCCGTCTTGTATTGCTCTTCGAGCGGTTCCAGTTCGTTGCCCAAGTCGATCAGCAACTGATATTTGTCCATCCAGTCATCGAAGCCAGAGAATTCCTCTATCACTTCGTCTTGCAGTTCATTGATTGTCATATCTTTACCTTTTGTGCCTGCAAAGGTACGAATAAGCGAGAACAAAAGCAAATAAAAACATCGTTTTTAATTTGTTTTGTCGAGCGCAAGTAACTTCGGCGAAGTCAAAGGTACGATTTAGCGAGCACAAAGCCAAAAGAAAGTTCGCTTTTTTGAAAAGAAAAAGCCGCAGGGGAAATAAATCCGCTGCGGCTCCTTTATGTTTTTCTGTAGTATCAGTTAATCGTCAACTTCCATCAGTAGGTTGCGCTTGTTGAACTTCAGTTCAAGACCGTTGGAGAGTTTCACCTCTTTCTTGCCCTTTTCCACATCGATGTGGCAGATGAAAGCATCGGGGAAGGCCGTATTCACGTAGGCCTGGATTGCCTCGGGGATAAACTCTGAAGGAACGGCCTGGGTGTTCATGTCCACCTCTTTCCACTGACCATTCTTGTTGAACTCTACCTTTGTGGCATCATCGAATACGACTTCGTAAGACTTCAGATATCCCGGATCCAACATGATGTAGGCAACTTTCTTGTTGTTGAAATGGGTATTGACGATCTGCTGAGCCTCTGCGGGCAGCTGTGCGAACTGAATGAGTCTGTCGTTATCGGCAAACGTTACTGACTGGAAGCAGAATACACTCATCAAAATCATTACTAACTTTTTCATAATCTTTGTTTTTTAATTGTTATTGTATTATGTTTATTTTTCGAACAAACTTTTTGTTGTTTCTGATGCAAAGATAGAATGATTTTTCACTACCTGTATCAAAAACGACTTGCTTTCTGCTGAGTTTGTTACGACAACAACCCGTATTTGCGACAGATGGGCAAAGCACCCTGAAAATCTGTCGCAAACACGCTGATTATTTAGAAAAAAGTATGATTTTTATATCCGTTATCGCTTACTCTTCTCGTGTGAAATAAGCATTCAGTTCGGAGGTGGCAGAACCATCGTGGTTGGGCAGGTCCTTTACCAGCTGACCCTTCTCCAACAAGAGAATGCGGGTGGAGATATCGGCTATGAAGTTCAGGTTATGACTGGAAATAAGAACGGTGGTACCTATCTCCTGATTGATCTTTTGGATGAGTTTGGAAATAATAATCTGCGAGGAAGGATCCAGATAATTAAATGGCTCATCGAGCAACAGCACCTTGGGATTGATCATCATGGCACCGATGATACCTATCTTCTGGCGGTTGCCTTCCGAGAAATCCTTCAGATACTTACGCGTGCCGAGAATCTCGCCGTTCATCAATGGGGCATATTCTTCCAGACGCTGTTGCAACGTCTCTTTGGCAATGTCGTAGATTTTGGCTATAAAGGTGAAATACTCCTCGGGCGTGTAGAAATCGATCAGGAAATGCTTGTCGATAAATGAGCCGGTATAGGTTTTCCAGACCTCACTGGCGGCCACGTTCTGATCACCCGAGAGCACACGGCCTTGCGTAGCCTCGATGACATCGAGCATCAGGCGGAGCAAGGTGGTCTTTCCTGCTCCGTTGTTACCTACCAGTCCCACCAGTTCTCCGGAGTGGATGGTCAGTTCGGGAATGTCCAGCACGGTGTTTTCACCGTATTTCTTCTGCAGTTGTTCTATTTTGAGTTCCATATGATATGGTTTCAAGTTTCAAGTTTCAGGTTCCAAGTTAGGGTTAACGTTATCGTTAAAATCATTCCATATACGCTTCAAGCCGCCGATAACGGCGTTTTATAAAAGCTTTTACCAGACGGTCAATAACCCAACGGTGAACGGCAAAACCTAAAAGTCCCAGGACAAATATCACAAGTGCCGTAATCTGCGGAGTCGTGAATGCCCCTAAGACACCCACCATCACCATCGGAATCAAGATGACCAGCGAATAAAGATTGACTCCCTTGTTGGCACCCTGATAATTGAAAAAGGCCGAAGAGAAGAGGTCTATACGTGTAGAAACGAGGCAGGTGGGAAACATCACAAGGTTGCAGAAACCTGCCACGAAGACAAATCCCGAGAGCACAAACCATGGATTGAGGTGAACCAGCCAGATGCCGGGCACCAGCAGCAATGTGCCTGCCATGGAGAGCAAGGCATAGAAATAGTATTTGTTGAACAGGATCTGACGGATGCTGACAGGCTTGGTGATGAGTCCCTGGAAATAATTGCCCTCAATACCGAAAATCCATTGTCCCAACATCAGCGAGGGTGCCCAGATGACGAAGATACACATCAGGTAGTTCATAAAACCCATCTCTTCCAACGTAGAATTATAAGCATTGGGGAGCATACAGAGGGGTAGAACAAGTACGCCAAGACGCAACCGCTTCGAACGCAACACGCTGATATATTCCATAGAGAAAAGCGATATATCACCCAGATGGCGAACCTTGGAAGCACGGGCCTGATGCTCATCGTAGCGCTTCAGATGGGCAAAGTATATATATAAGGTATAGATACCCACAAGGGTAATCAGGGCAAATACCGTCATCAGCAAGATTGATGACCATCCCAGGATGTTGATGCTATAGGCAAAGGCGAAAATGATATAGAAGAAGAGGGCCAGGAACATGGGCAGCTTGAGTTCCCATCCTTTGCTCTTGCGGATATTTGCCAATAGCATGGAGTTCATGGCCGACATCACGTAGGCCGTCACGATGGCCACCAGGGCTTCGCCCACCGACATCAAGAAGAAGGCAAAAATACCTATCAGGAAGGGTAGCATCAGGTTCCATTCGCTGGCAAAACAGGAGAACAGGATAAAGCGGTTCCAGTCACGCTGCCTGATGGGCTTGGTTTTCAGGAAGTCGTCCATAAGCACGGAGTCGTTCATGAACATAAACTTGAAGAAAAGATCGCTGATCAGCAAAGAGGCAGCAATGATGATCATCACACTGCCCATGGCTATCTCCCCTTTGTACTCTTCTAGTTGGGAGCCCATCTCAAGATAGAGGGCGGTACCGATAACCAGGAACAGGAAAGCGAAGTAACAGCCTACAAACACTTCCATCCAACGGAACATCCGCCGCTTCTGGGTCCACCAGAGTGAGATGAGAAGACTCACCCCCCTGCCCCTCCCTCTAGAGAGGGGAGTAGATACATTTATTTTGTTATTCATTGATTCTGCCATTTCTTGAAGGTAATAACTCCCTCCCTATAGGGAGGGTGAGGGGTGGGTCTCTAGTTTAAACAATTTATCACTCTCCCTGACCTTCTCGGGCACGGCAATCGAGACGCGCATGCCTTGCCGCGCTTCGGGGATAGGACCGTTGTTGCCGTGGATTTCGGTAGGCGTCACGTAGATGACTCCCGTCGTGGGACCCGTGATCAGGAGTTTGTCGCCGGGCTTGAAGGTGCTGGCCTCTACCTGAAACTCGGCCACGCCAATCTTGGAGAAATACTTCCGGCCCTTGCCCACATAGACTTTCCGTTCGGTGGCATTGGAACCATAGTTGCTGTTCCATTCGCCAAGCGTCTGCCCCTGATAATATCCGTCCCAGAAACCACGGTTGAAGACGCGTGCCAGTTCGGTATCCCAATGGTCCTTCTTCTCTTCCGTGAAAGTTCCGTCGAGCACACTCCGGATGGCTTCCTTGTAGGTTTTCACCACGGTATAGACATATTCAGGACCACGGGCACGACCTTCTATCTTAAAGACACGCACACCGCTCTTCATCATGCGGTCAATGAAACGCACGGTCTTTAAGTCCTTCGGACTCATAATGTATTTATTGTCTATCTCCAGTTGGGTGCCGGTCTCCGCATCGGTGACGATATACGAGCGGCGACAGATCTGCATACAAGCCCCGCGATTGGCCGAACGGCCGGTGTTGTCGAGACTCATATAGCACTTTCCCGATATGGCCATGCATAAAGCACCATGACAGAACATCTCAATTCGGATCAGTTCCCCACCGGGACCTTTCACCTGCTGCTCCACCACCTGCCGATAGATTTCTGCCACCTGATCCATGTTCAGCTCACGGGCCAATACCACCACATCGGCAAACTGTGCATAAAACTTCAATGCCTCTATGTTCGAAATGTTGAGTTGCGTGGAGAGATGCACCTCCAGTCCGATACTGCGGCAATAGGTCATCACCGCCACATCGGAGGCTATCACGGCCGAAATGCCTGCTTCACGGGCAGCATCACATATCTCATGCATCGTGGGAATGTCCTCACCGTAGATAATCGTATTCACGGTGAGGTAGGTTTTCACCCCGTGTTCATTACAGGTAGCGGCAATCTCGCGCAGATCGTCTATCGTGAAATGATTGGCCGAATGCGAACGCATATTCAGTTGTCCGATACCGAAATACACGGAGTCGGCTCCTGCCTGCAAAGCCGCCGCCAACGATTCACGTGACCCCACGGGGGCCATAATCTCAAAGTCTTTTATCGTATTCATGGGGGCAAAGATAGTGCAAATGAACGGAAAAACCAAAACTTGTTTTGTTTTTTCCTGAGTGCAGCCTATCTTCACGGACTGAAAGGACGTAAAGTTACGATGAAGTTAGAGAAAAACCAAAATAAATGATAAATGATACTAAATTCTTCATGCTTCACGCTCAATCTTCACTCATCACTCATCACTTGTCACTTTTATTTCGTACTTTTGCAGCATGAAAAAGTTTCTCCCCATTCTTTTCATGCTGTTTCTCCTGACAGCCTGCAAGAAAGAAACGGCAAGAACCGTTGCCCCGCCCCAGACGGAGACCCTCATCAAGACAACTCCTGTCAAGGATCAGGGCAAGTCGGATTTCTGCTGGATCTATGCCATGCTGGCCACCATCGAGAGCGAACACCTGATGATGGGTGATTCGGTAAACCTCTCTCCGGTATATCTGGCTCGCCACTATCTGATGGATCAGGCCTTGCGTCGCCAGATAATCAGAAAACAGCGCCCTTCGGAAATGACGATCCAGGCATTACCGCCTATCACCACACGCGGCATGGCCGGTATGACCGTCTCCCTGCTCCAGCGCCACGGCATCACGCATATGGATGCCTATCATCCGGATGTCAACATGAAAGTGCTAGCACGTAAGGTGGAGAAGTCTGTTGACATCAACCACAACGCAAGCCTCATCAGACTCTACAAGAACATAAAAGACATGATGGACGAAACGATGCGGCCCCTTCCGCAATACGTTTTTCTGCTGGGAGCCGAATACACGCCGCAGGAGTTCGCACGTTCGGTATGCCGACCCGATGAATATGTAGCTTTGACGAGTTTTGCCCATCATCCCTATGGGGAGGCCTTTGCCCTGGAAGTGCCTGACAACTACGATCAGGACCATTTCCTCAACCTGCACCCCGACTCCCTGATGAGCCATATCGATCAGGCTTTGCTCACAGGACATCCCGTATGCTGGGAGGGGGATATCACCGAGGATGGCTTCAACTGGCCGATGGGCATCGCCCGTCTGGAAAGGCCGATGGAACAAACCGCCTTTCATGGCACACAGTTGATCAATACCCGTCAACAGTATTTTGAAGAGGGCAAGACTACCGACGATCACGTCATGGAACTCATCGGAATCGCCCGTTCCACCAGGGGCCGCAGATACTATATCGCCAAGAATTCCTGGGGGACGGAGAATAGATATAAAGGCCTGATGTATCTCAGCGAGAATTATATCCGCCTGAAAACCATCGCCGTCTGGATGAGTCAGGATGCTTTCGGAAACTAGGTGGCCAGGAATCTGGAATGCTAGAAAACCATAAGATTTATGCTGAAAACGATCATATTTGATTTTGACGGAACGATCGGAAACACCCAACAGATTATCCTACGTTCCATGCAGGCCACCATCAAGGAACTGGCACTGCCCGCAAGAACCGACCTCCAGTGTGCTGCCATGATTGGACTGCCCCTCACGCAGTGCTTCACCAACCTTTATCCCGACTACCCGGAAACCGTCGTGGATGCCGTGAAGGGCGAACAGTGTGCTGCCACCTATCGCCGACTTTTCGACGAATTCAATGAAAAAGGAGCCGTTCCGCTGTTCCCACACGTATTGGAGACCATCCAAACACTTCATCGGCAGGGCATCGAAATCACCATTGCCTCCAGCCGAAGCCATCAGACACTGGATGCCTACGTCCGCGACTTGCAGCTGGGCGATTATATACATTATATATTAGGTGTAGAGGATGTCCAGGATGCCAAACCGGGGCCCGGTCCTGTGCTAAAGACATTGAAGGACCTCGGACGACTGCCCGAGGAATGTATCGTCGTGGGTGATACGAAATACGACATCCAGATGGCCCACAATGCAGGGGTCAAAGCGGTGGGCGTCACCTACGGTAACGGTTCCCGCGAGGAAATGGAGGAGGAAAATACAGAATGGATCATCGATGATTTTGCACAAATGATCGACGTGTGCAAAAGCCTGATTTGATGAATCCTGATATATTTTATAGTTTGAGAAAGGCCGCCATCGCTGGCGGCCTTCCTTTTATTCTACCGGTGAGAACTCATCCTTGCCTACGCCGCAAAGCGGACATACGAAATCATCGGGCAGGTCTTCAAAGGCCGTTCCGGGCTCAATGCCGTTCTCAGGGTCACCCACTTCGGGATCATACTCCCAGCCGCAGGTATCGCATACATACTTTTTCATGCTTACTGGATTTAAAATTAAACAATATTCTATTTGAACGCTATTCGGTTAACCAAACATCACCGCCTCCACCTTATTAATAATCTGTTCGGGCGAGATGTTTTTCAGACAGGCCAGATCACCGCGCATACATTTCTTGTTACCGTAAATACTGCACGGACGGCAAGGCAAATCCAACTGAACGGCATTCTCCGGACGCTGTCCGAAACCGTAGAAACCGGCATAGGGATGGGTGGCTCCCCAGATGCTGACCACTGGCAATCCTACCAAGGAGGCTAAATGCATATTGCCGGAATCCATTGAAATCATCACATTCAGTCTTTGCATCAAGGCCAGTTCCTGATCAAATCCATGCAGATGGTCGCCCACGACCATGCTACGGGGGAATTGCTTGGCCCATTGCTGGAAAACGGCCAGTTCATCCTGACCGCCTCCGAAGAAAAACATCCTAGCGGAAGGATGACGCTCTGCCAGTTGGGCAATGACCTTCTCCATCAGATTCAGCGGATAGACCTTCCCTTCATGGGCCGCAAAGGGGGCAATGCCAATCAGCGGACCACCCTCAAGCATGTTATCGGCAGCAATCTCTCCCCCGCTGGGCAAGGGAAGCTCTCGCATCTTGAATCCCATATCCAACTGAACAGGATAACCCAACTTGGCAAAAACCTCGGCATAGTTCTCAAAAGCGGTAGGCAACTGCCGCAGAATCTTATTGCGGGCTGACACCAGCTGGCACCGGCTCTGACGGTGCTTGTTGATATGAGCCACTTTGTAACGACCCAAGTCGAAACGCAGACGCAGGTATTTGGACCGCAACACGTCATGGAGGTCGGCAATGGCGGTGAAATTCTTGGCCGTCAACCGTCGGTAAAGGGCGTTCAGTCCTTTCACGCCATGATACTCCGTCTTCAGGTCGGCACCCATGAAACTCACGTTCGGTGCCAGTCCTTCAAAGAGCGGACGCACAAAATCCTTACTGAGCATCGTGATATGCACATGAGGATATTGACGCGCCAATGAGGCCACCACCGGAACGGTCATGGCCACATCTCCCAAAGCCGAGAATCTTATAATCAGTATATGCTCCGTCTTCATAGCCAAACTCCCTCCCTAAACAGGGAGGGCAGGGGTGGGTCTTATTTCTTATACAATACCGGATTCGTGGATGGATCGTTATACATCTTCATCTGCCGATACACCTTCATGTACTTGCGGCCTGCCTCAATGTCTTCCAGCAACTGGTCGATGGCCGTGCCCAGATCCACCTGTTGCTCCAACAGCACATGGAGCTTGTCCTGACATTTCTGCCGATGCTCTGCCGTGGCATCCTCGCGTTCGGCCTGCTCCTTCATGTGATAGATCTTCAGGGCCAGGATACTCAGACGGTCCACGGCCCAGGCGGGACTCTCCGTATTGATACGGGCATCGGGCAACACATTCACTTCTGCATATTTCTGACGGAAATAACTGTCTATCTGTTCCACCAAATCCGTGCGGTCCTGATTGGAACGGTCGATGCGGCGCTTCAGCTGCAGGGCCTCAATGGGGTCGATATGTGGATCACGGATGATATCCTCGAAATGCCACTGCACGGTATCTATCCAGCATTTCAGATATAACCGGTTCTCAATGGATTCTCGTTCGTAAGGATTATTGATAGGGGTATCAATATCGTCCTTCACATGATAATCGGCAATAGCCTGATTAAAAATTCGGTTGCATGTTTCTGTAAATGACATATTTCATTTGCTTTTTATTTTCTGCAAAGATAGTGTAATTCAAGTGAAAATCCAAATTTTTGCACGTTTTTTCCATAGATGACGCAGTTACGGAAAACATTCTATCCCTAAAGAAAACGGTCTTGAATTTCATTTTCCCAAGAAAAAATGTTTAAAAACACATGATTTTTTGCACAAATAGGGGGTGTATGTGCAAGTTCGGTTGCTTTTTTCTTAAAAATATTTGCACAATTAAATAAAAGTTTGTTCCTTTGCACCCGAATTTTGATTTTAGGAAACATTATTAACATTTTAAATTTAAGAATTATGTCAGAAATTGAAAGCAAAGTAAAGGCTATTATCGTTGATAAGCTTGGTGTTGACGAGGCTGAGGTAAAGCCCGAAGCAAGTTTCACTAACGATCTGGGTGCTGATTCACTCGATACTGTTGAGCTCATCATGGAGTTCGAGAAGGAGTTCAATATCTCTATCCCCGACGATAAGGCTGAGACTATTGCAACCGTTGGCGACGCTATCTCTTACATCGAGGAGAACGCTAAATAAATCACTTTGGTGATAGGTGATAGGTGTTGGGTGTTGGTTGATACTTTTCAACCAGGATTCAACACCTATTCAGTAATAACAGACACCCATCACCCCCATACCAAACAACAATTAATATGGAATTAAAAAGAGTAGTGGTAACTGGATTGGGTGCCGTGACCCCCGTGGGCCTCAACCCCAAGGAGACTTGGGAGAACCTCGTGGCTGGTAAGAGCGGTGCTGCTCCGATTACCCTTTTCGATGCCTCTAAGTTCAAGACGCAGTTCGCCTGCGAAGTGAAGGGGCTCGACATCAACGCATATATTGACCGCAAGGAAGCCCGCAAGATGGACCGCTATACGCAGCTGGCCATCATTGCTGCCATGCAGGCTGTAGCAGACAGCGGCATGGACCTGGAAGCCGAGGACAAAAACCGCATCGGTGTTGTCTATGGCGTGGGTATCGGCGGTATCAAGACATTCGAGGAAGAGGTGATGTACTACGGCAAGAACGAGGAGAACGGTCCTAAGTTCAATCCTTTCTTCATCCCGAAGATGATTGCCGACATCGCTGCCGGACAGATTTCCATCATGTACGGCTTCCACGGTCCTAACTATATTACGGCTTCTGCCTGTGCTTCTTCCAGCAATGCCCTGGCTGATGCCTTCAACCTGATTCGTCTGGGCAAGGCCAACGCCATCGTTGCCGGTGGTGCCGAGGCTGCCGTTTGTGCCACAGGCGTGGGTGGTTTCAATGCCATGAAGGCGCTCTCCACCCGTAATGACGAACCCGAAAAGGCCAGCCGCCCCTTCAGCGCCAGCCGCGACGGTTTCATCATGGGCGAAGGTTCTGGCTGTCTGATTCTCGAAGAGTTGGAGCATGCCAAGGCTCGCGGTGCCAAGATCTATGCCGAAATGGTGGGTGCCGGTATGAGTGCCGACGCTTATCACATCACGGCTTCTCATCCCGAGGGACTGGGTGCCAAACTCGTGATGCAGAGTGCCCTGGAGGATGCCGGTCTGAAACCTGAGGATATCGATTACATCAATGTTCACGGCACATCCACTCACGTAGGCGACATCTCTGAGGCCAAGGCCATCAAGGATGTGTTCGGTGAGGCTGCCTATAAGCTCAATATCTCTTCTACGAAGAGTATGACCGGTCACCTGCTCGGTGCCGCCGGTGCCGTAGAGGCTATGGCTACCGTCTTGGCCGTGCAGAACGACATCGTTCCCCCGACCATCAACCATGAGGAAGATGACAAGGACGAGGAAATCGACTACAACCTCAACTTCACCTTCAACAAGGCACAGAAGCGTGAGGTACGTGCTGCCCTGAGCAACACCTTCGGTTTCGGCGGTCACAATGCTTGCGTAGTATTTAAAAAATACGCTGAATAATGATTTTTCAAGATATCATGAACTATATAAAGCTCCCTTTCCGCAAGGAGAAGGAGCTTTATTATTCTCTCCGCCCAATCATCGGTTTCTATCCCGGCAATATCCAATACTACAAACAGGCCCTGATGCACAAGAGCATCGGCCGCAAGGAAAAGGGAAAGCCCGTCAACAACGAACGCCTTGAGTTCCTGGGCGATGCCGTGCTGGATGCCGTGGCCGGACATATCGTGTACAGCCATTTTCCCGGAAAAAGGGAGGGATTCCTTACCAACACGCGTTCCAAGCTGGTAAGCCGCGAGACTTTAGGACGCCTGGCCAAGGAGATGGGGGTCATCGACCTCATCCTGAGCAATGGTCGCAGTTCTTCACACAATTCATATATGGGAGGAAATGCGTTCGAGGCACTGGTCGGGGCCATCTATCTCGACCGCGGCTATGATGCCTGCATGCGTTTCATGGAGAAGAAAATCCTGAAAGAGGTCATCAATCTCGACAAGGTGGCCTATAAGGAGGTCAACTTCAAGTCGAAACTCATCGAGTGGGGACAGAAGAACCGCGTGAATCTCGAGTTTGAGCTGATAGCACAGGAGAAAGACGAAAACGGCTCACCGAAGTTCTACTACGAGGTGACACTCGAAGGGGTCAAAGGCGAGAAAGGGGAAGGCTATTCCAAGAAAGAGGCCCAGCAGCTGGCTTCCAAACTGACGCTCCAGCGCTTGCGCAAGGAACCGCAGTTCATCGATGCCGTCTTCGCTGCCAAGACAAACCGCACCAAGATGGAAGAGGAACCGGTATGCGTGGCTCCCAGCACCGAAGAACCTGCCATCGACGCAGCTCCCGTTTCTGCCCCAGTGGAAGAAATCACGCTGCCCGAGGAACCTGCAGAGTCCGTTTCTGAAGAGGAAGAAGAGGATATCTATTCCCTCGACGACATCACCGCCAACCCGAAGGAACAGAGCCGCGAAGACATCATCGCAGCCGCCGAGGCTGCCGCTTTTGCAGAGGAAGAGTGATAAGAAAACATAAAATTTAGGCGTTTTCTTATCTTTTCTCTTTCTTTCTCCTTACCTTTGTACCCTATTATACGCTGTAAAGAGATGAGCCTAACAGGAATTGTACGCAAAGTATTCCAACCCAGGCAGAAGGAGTTGGAGCGACATATTAACGAGGGACCGGTCCTCCAGCGGGAAGTGCTGGAGAATCTGATCAGCGAAGCCAAGGATACTGAGTACGGCCGCAAATACATGTTTTCTCATATCAATGGATATGAGGATTTTGCACGTCATGTGCCGGTAAACACATACGAGGAACTGAAGGGATATATCGACCGCATGCGCCACGGCCAGCACGACGTGCTCTGGCCGGGACAGGTCAAGTGGTACGCCAAGTCGAGCGGCACGACCAACGATAAGTCGAAGTTCATTCCTATCACACGGGTAGGACTGAAAAACATCCACTATGCGGGAGGATTCGATTCCGTGGCGCTCTACCTGCGCAACAACCCCCAAAGCCGTATCTTCGACGGACGGACTCTCATTCTGGGAGGAAGCCATTCGCCTAACTATAATCTCCGCAACTCGCTGGTGGGAGATCTGTCGGCTATCCTGATCGAAAACATAAACCCGCTGGTCAACTTCATCCGGGTTCCCAAGAAACAGACGGCCCTGCTCTCCGACTTCGAGATCAAGCGCGACCGCATCGCTCATGAGTGTCTCAACAAGAACGTGACCAGTATCTCGGGCGTTCCTTCGTGGATGCTCAGCGTACTGACGCGTGTCATGGAGATCTCCGGCAAGCAGCACCTCGAAGAGGTGTGGCCCAATCTGGAGGTATTCTTCCACGGAGGGGTGGCTTTCACGCCTTATCGCCAGCAGTATCAGGAACTCATCACCTCTCCGAAGATGCATTATATGGAGACTTACAATGCTTCAGAGGGTTTCTTCGGACTGCAGAGTGATCCCAACGATCCGTCCATGCTGCTGATGCTCGACTATGATGTGTTCTATGAATTCCGCGAGATTGATGCCGTCGCTCCCGACGGTTCTCCCTCGGATCATCCCACCATCGTTCCCCTCGAGGGAATCGAGATTGGCAAGAATTACGCCATGCTCATCTCTACGTCTTGTGGACTCTGGCGCTACGAGATTGGCGACACGGTGAAGTTCACGTCCAAGAATCCTTATAAGTTCATCATCTCGGGTCGCACGAAGCATTTCATCAATGCCTTCGGCGAGGAACTGATTGTGGACAATGCGGAGAAGGGACTCCAATATGCTTGTGAGCAGACGGGAGCCGAAGTGCTCGAATATACGGCCGCTCCGGTCTTTATGAACGGAAAGGCGCAGTGCCGCCATCAGTGGCTCATCGAGTTCTCCCGCGAACCGGCCGACCTCCAGCAGTTTGCCGCCTTGCTGGATCAGCGGCTCCAGGAAATCAATTCCGACTACGAGGCCAAGCGCTACAAGGATATCACCCTGCAGCAGCTGGAGATTATCAAAGGCCGCAAGGATTTGTATAACGACTGGTTCAAGAAAAACGGCAAACTGGGCGGTCAGCACAAGGTGCCGCGCCTCAGTAACTCGCGTCAATATATCGAACAACTCTTGAAGATGAATCAACCATGAAGATCCGTTTCTCTCATCTATGGCCCGTATTAGTCTTCGTTATCGTCATCGTTAACGTTGTCTCTTCTTGTGCCAAGATGGGTAACCCCGACGGTGGATGGTATGATGAGACACCGCCCCAGGTCATCGGGGCTGAGCCTGAAGATAAGGGAATCAACGTGAATTCCCGCAAGATCAAGATCCTCTTCAACGAGTTTATCAAGATTGAGAATGCTACGGATAATGTCATCGTCTCTCCGCCACAGCTGGAACAGCCGGAGATCAAGGCGGCCGGCAAGCGTATCCTCATCGAACTGAAGGACTCGCTGAAGTCGAACACTACTTATACCATCGACTTCTCGGATGCCATTTCCGACAACAATGAAGGGAATCCCTTGGGCAATTTCACCTATTCGTTCTCTACGGGCGACCGGATTGACACGCTCGAGGTGTCGGGAAATGTGCTCGAAGCCGAAAACCTGGAACCTGTCAAGGGCATCCTCGTGGGCTTGCATCCCGTCGCCGATTCCCTGAAAACGGGCTCATCGGTGCTCGACGTGGACTCTGTTTTCCGCAAGCAGCCGCTTCTCCGCGTATCACGCACCGACAGCCGCGGCCATTTCGTCATCAAAGGTATTGCACCGGGGGCTTACCGCGTCTTCGCCTTGCAGGATATGGACGGCACCTACACCTTCTCACAGAAGAGTGAGAAGATTGCCTTCAACCACGAAATCTTCGTGCCTTCCTTCAAACCGGACGTCCGACAGGATACCATCTGGTCTGACTCTCTCCATATCCGCAGCATCACACCGGTCCATTACACCCACTTCCTGCCCGACGATATCATGCTGCGGGCCTTCACCGAACTGCAGACCGACCGCTTCTTCCTGAAGACCGAACGCAAGCAGGCCAACCGCTTCGATGTGTTTTTCAGCTACGGTCACGCCGAACTGCCTACCATCAAAGGCCTGAACTTCAATGCAGAGGATGCCTTTGTCGTCGAACCTTCCGAAAAGAAGGATACCATCCTCTACTGGCTGCGCGACACGACGCTGGTCAATCAGGACACGCTCTCGGTGGAGATGACTTATTATGCCACAGACTCCCTCGGCGAACTTCAGCTCAAAACCGATACGCTGGAGATTCTCTCCAAGGATCCCTATGCCAAACGCATGAAGAAACTGGCCGATGAACACAAGGAATGGAAGAAGAAACAGGAAAAGGCAGCCAAGAAGGGAATGCCGGTCGATTCGGTCATGCCCGTCAAACATCTTGACCTGAAATGGAACGCTCCTTCCGAATTGGCACCCGACCAGAACATCTCCGTGGCTTTCACGACACCGTTGGCGCTCGCCGATACGTCGAAAATCCGTCTGTACTCCAAGATTGATACCTTGTGGTATGAGGCTCCTTATGAGTTCCGGCCGATGAAGAACGCCCACCGCACCTATGAGCTGTTGGGCGAATGGCGACCGGAAGTGGAATACAGTCTGGAGGTGGATTCTGCCGCATTTACTGATATTTACGGCCTGACATCCAACAAACTCAAACAGGGATTCAAGGTGAAATCGCTCGATTCGTTCAGTTCGCTGATCTTCACGTTCGAGGGAATGGCTGGCAAGAATATCATCGCCTACCTCCTCGACAAGGGTGGCAACACCATCAAGACGGCAACCACCACCGACGGATCCGTACAGTTCTTCTACATCAAACCGGGCACTTACTATCTCCGTATGCTCGTGGATCATAACGGCAATGGCCAGTGGGACACGGGAAACTACGACGAAGATCTCCAGCCGGAAGAGGTCTATTACTATCCCCACGCGATAGAATGCAAGGAGAAATGGGACGTCACCCTCTCCTGGAATCCGAAGAGCACACCGCTGCTCCAACAGAAACCGCGCGTACTCATCAAGCAGAAGGACGAAAAGAAGAAGGCGACCATCAAGAACCGCAATGCCGAACGTGCCCGACAAAAGGGTATCGAGTACATCCAGGGCGTCACGGGGGTTAAACTTTAAAGTCCTGCTCACGTCATAAAGATATCAACTATATTTTAATACGACTATGATTTGCAACATGAAACATAAGAAAATGATCTCGAAAGGACACCTGAAAACATTCTTTTTGCTGTGTCTTTTCACGCTCCTGCCGCTTCATTCACAAGCACAATGCACCTTCCGCAACACGGCTTTCGGAGGTGGTGAGTTCCTCAGCTATAACTTATACTACAACTGGAAGTTCGTCTGGGTGAAAGCCGGAACGGCCTCTATGTACACCGTGAAGAGTAAATACAAGGGAGAGGATGCCTACCGCGCCTCGTTAACCACCCGCGGTAATAAGAACGTGGACCAGATGTTCGTGCTCCGCGATACGCTTCTCTGCTATTCTTCCGACGAACTGGCACCGCTCTATTTCCGCAAAGGTGCCCGTGAGGGAAGCCGCTACACGGTCGATGAGGTATGGTACACCTATGGCAACGGCAACACTTATCTCCAACAGCACCGCCAGAACCATGAGGGGAAGCACGAATACCAGAAGAAGACGCTCAATGAGTGCTGCTACGACATGATGAACATCTTCCTCCGTGCCCGTAGTTTCAATCCCGAGGGATGGAAGAAAGGACACGTGGTGAAGTTCCCCATCGCCGATGGTAACAGCATCGAGAAGGCACAGCTCCGCTACCGGGGCAAGAGCACCATCAAGGCCGACAATGGTAAGAAATACCGTTGCCTCGAACTCTCTTATATGGAATACGACCGAGGCGATGCCAAATATCGGGAAATCGTTCGTTTCTATGTCACCGACGATGCCAACCATATCCCCATCCGTCTGGATATGTTCCTGAAATTCGGATCTGCAAAGGCCTTCCTCACCAACATGAAAGGTGCGCGCAATCCCATCACAAGCGTCGTAAAATAAACTTATTATGAAAATAGCAGTAGCAGGTACAGGCTACGTAGGCCTGTCTATCGCCACTTTGTTGGCACAGCACAATGAAGTAACTGCTGTTGATGTCATCCCCGAAAAGGTGGATCTCATCAACAACCGTAAGTCGCCCATCCAGGACGATTACATCGAGAAATATTTAGGAGACCCCTCCATCCTCCCCTTAGTAGGGGAGGCTCCTGATAAATCTCCCTCCCTCTTAAGGGAGGGCCGGGGTGGGTCTCCGAGTCGGGGTGGGTCCTCCCTTTATGCAACCCTCGACGGCGCCAGTGCCTATCGCGATGCCGACTTTGTCGTCATTGCCGTTCCCACCAACTACGATCCGGTAAAGAATTTCTTCGACACGCATCTCATTGAGGATGTCATCGACCTGGTGATTTCGGTCAACCCTGATGCTATGATGGTCATCAAGAGTACCATCCCTGTGGGTTATTGCCGCAACCTCTATGTGCGCTATGCCCTGAAGTTCGCCAGCACACCGGAACTGCGCGACAAGAAGTTCAACCTCCTTTTCTCCCCCGAATTCCTGCGCGAGAGCAAGGCGCTCTACGATAACCTCTATCCCAGTCGCATCATCGTGGGCTATCCCAAGATTATCGACAACCAGGAATTCACCGAGGAGAATGCCGCCATCAATGCCTTCGGCAATCCCAAAGCCGAGGAATATGCCCACACCTTCGCTGCCCTCCTCGTAGAAGGCGCCATCGGACCCGCTAAAGCGGGTGTTTCAAGTTCCAAGATCCAAGTTTCAAGTAAACCTGAAACCTGTAACCTGAAACCTGAAACCAAAGGTATCCCCTGCCTTTTCATGGGCATGAAAGAGGCAGAGGCCGTCAAACTCTTCGCCAATACCTACCTCGCCCTGCGTGTCAGCTATTTCAACGAACTCGACACCTATGCCGAGGTGAAAGGTCTCGACTCAAAGGCGATCATCCAAGGCATCGGTCTCGATCCGCGTATCGGCATGCATTACAACAACCCGTCCTTCGGTTACGGTGGTTATTGTCTGCCGAAAGACACCAAACAGCTGTTGGCCAACTACCAGAACGTACCGCAGAACATGATGACCGCCATCGTGGAAAGCAACCGCACCCGCAAGGATTTCATCGCCGACCAAGTACTCAAGAAAGCCGGCTACTACGCTTACAGTGCCAACAACCAGTATGCACCTGTAATGGAACCAAACGCTACTCCCTCCCTAAACAGGGAGGGTTGGGGTGGGTCTCCTATTATCGGCATCTACCGCCTGACGATGAAGGCCAATTCCGACAATTTCCGCCAGTCTTCCATCCAGGGTGTGATGAAGCGCATCAAGGCCAAGGGCGCCACGGTCATCATCTACGAACCGACGCTCCCCGATGGTGCCACCTTCTTTGGCTCCAAGGTCATCAACGACCTCACGCTGTTCAAGGCACAGTCACATGCCATCATCGCCAACCGCTACGACCCAATCCTCGATGATGTAGAGGAAAAAGTCTATACCCGCGATCTGTTTAGGAGAGATTAACCCACCCTCAACCCCTCCCCAAGGGAGGGGAATAAACAGCGCCGGCCCTTTGATGGGCCGAGCGTACCTTAATGAAAGAGCAACGAGCAGTTGCGGTTACATCCTCTCCTTTGAAGGAGAGGCTTGGTGAGGTAGAGGCTCTTTTGGAACTTTTCTTTGGAGAAAAGTGGAAAGTAGATAATAGAAAAAAGCGAAATATTGATAAAATACAAACCATATGGAAAAGAGCAATGAAACTCCCTCCCTAAGCAGGGAGGGCAGGGGTGGGTCTTTCACCCATCACATCTACTCCCCCTACCGCGTCTGTCCTCTCGGCGCCCACGTTGATCATCAGCACGGTCTGGTCACGGGCTTTGCCATCAACAAAGGCGTTGACCTCTGGTTCGATGTCCGCGAGGACGGTATCGTCAAACTCTCTTCCCGCACTTTCGAAGGGGATATCGAGTTCGACATCACCCGTCCTACGCAGGTTCGCGAACACAACTGGGGCGATTATGCCCGCGGTGCTAAGTTTGCTCTGCGCAAACGCTTCGAACTCACTCGGGGTATCGAGGGTGTCATCCAGGGATCGCTGCCCGTCGGCGGACTCTCCAGTTCGGCGGCTGTTCTCATTGCCTACGTGATGGCTTTTGCCAAGGCAAACAATATCACCCTCAAACCTATGGAGGTCATCAAGATTGCCTCTGAGGCCGAACGGGAATATATCGGCCTCAACAACGGCATCCTCGACCAGGCTTGTATCGCCCTCGGACAAAAGGACGGACTGCTCTTCCTCGACTGTGACTCCAACGACTACCGCATCATTCGCCGCAACCCCGACATGCCGCCCTTCGAGATTGGTATCTTCTTCAGCGGCCTCACCCGTTCGCTGGTCAACAGCGACTATAACCTTCGCGTCTTTGAGTGTAAGACGGCGGCCTGGAATATGCTGGCCTATACCGACCAGCCTCTGAAGCCTTTCGACAAGACTTTCCTCCGCGACATCCCCAAGGCCACTTTCGATAAGACGCGCATCGCCATGCCGCAGCGTTTTGCCCGCCGCGCCGAACATTTCTATTCTGAATACCGCCGCGTACGTCAGGGCGTCACCGCCTGGGAAACGGGTAATCTCAAACTCTTCGGCAAACTTTGTTTCGACAGTTGTGAGTCCAGCATCCATAATTACGAGTGTGGCAGTCCCGAACTCATTGCCATCTACGACATCATGCGCACCCTGCCTGGTGTCTATGGCGGCCGTTTCTCTGGTGCCGGCTTCAAGGGAGCCTGCATCGCCCTCGTCGATCCCGCCGAGAAAGAGAACATCGCCCGCGAACTCACCACCCGTTATCTCGAACAGTTCCCCGAATACGAGCACACCTTCCAGATCAACTGGGTACAGCCCGATGATGGAGCACGGTTCGTGAAGACCCTCTAATTGCTTTACCCTTCGGCCAGCGACCGTTGGTTCCCCCTTAAGAGGGGGACTTACAGTTTGCCAAAAATAGTAATAGAAATAGTTTCTTAAAAAACAACCATGACCCATAAGCATAAAGTCCCCCTTCTAAGGGGGATTGAGAGGGTCTCCTTATAGAAATGAAAACAGTCATCCTCGCCGCAGGCTACGCCACCCGTTTGGGAGAACTGACCAAGAACTTCCCCAAACCGCTGCTCCAGATTGGTCAGAGCACCATCTTGGGCCGCATGCTCGATGACATCGACCGCATTCCCGATATCACCGAACATATCATCGTGACCAACCATAAGTTCGCCCCCATTTTCCAGAAATGGGCCGCCGAACAGCATTACACCAAACCCCTCCGCATCATCGACGACGGAACAGAAACCAACGAGACGCGCCTCGGTGCCGTCCGCGATTTCCTCCTTGCCATCAAGGATCCTGGCTTGATGGCAGAAGAGTCCTCCCTAAACAGGGAGGAGACAGGTGGGTCGTTTTTTGTCACCGCCGCCGACAACCTCCTCGATTTCTCTTTCCAGGGCTTCGTGGATTTCGCCAAGGAGAAAGGTACATCCTGTATCATGTGCCACCACCAGCCGTCTATCGAGAAACTTCAGCGCACGGGTGTCATCGAGAAAGATGCCAACGGAAAGGTACTCAGCATGGAAGAAAAACCCGAACATCCCAAGAGTCACTGGGCCGTGCCGCCTTTCTATATCTATATGAAGCAGGACCTCCCGCTCATCCTCGACTGCCTCAACCACGGCTGCGGCAGTGATGCACCCGGCAACCTGGCTCACTATCTGGCCGGCGTCACCACCCTCCATGCCTACGAAATGCCTGGCACCCGCTTCGACATCGGCTCCCTCGACACCTACGAAGAGGCCAAAAGACTATTTAGGTAAAACCCACCCTCAACCCCTCCCGAAGGGAGGGGGATAGCAAGGGTTAAAGAAAAACTTTGTCTCTTTGTGTCTTTGTGTTCAAAAAGATAAGTTAAGGTTAAGGTTATCGTCATCGTTATCGTTAAAATTATGCTACCATACAACATCGACCTCACAGGAAAGACCGTTTTCCTCACCGGCGTAGCCGGATTCATCGGATCCAACCTCGCCAAACAACTGCTCAACACCGTCAATAACATCCATATCGTCGGCATCGACTCGATGAACGACTATTACGACGTGCGCCTCAAAGAAGCCCGCCTCAAGGAAATCGAAGAGACCCTCCAAGCGGGTCCCTCTTCCTTCACCTTCATCCGCGGCAACATCGCCGACCGCGCCCTCATCGACCGCATCTTCGCCGAATACCATCCGCAGATTGTGGTCAACCTCGCTGCCCAGGCCGGTGTCCGCTATAGCATCACCAACCCCGATGCTTACATCGAGTCCAACCTCATCGGCTTCTACAACATCCTCGAAGCCTGCCGCCATGCCAACGAAAAGTCGAGTGCTTCGTCGTGCCACGACGAAGAAGACGGTTTCTGCCACCTCATCTATGCCTCCTCTTCCAGCGTCTATGGCTCCAACAAGAAGGTACCCTACTCTACCGACGACAAGGTGGACAACCCCGTCAGCCTCTATGCCGCTACGAAGAAGAGCAACGAACTGTTGGCACATGCTTACTCCAAACTCTACAATATCCCTTCCACGGGACTCCGTTTCTTCACCGTCTATGGTCCGGCCGGTCGCCCGGATATGGCTTATTTCGGATTCACCAACAAACTCCGCGAGGGAAAGACCATCCAGATCTTCAACTACGGCAACTGCAAGCGCGACTTCACCTACGTCGATGATATCGTGGAAGGCATCCAGCGCGTCATGCAACACGCACCCGAAAAACAACTCGGCGACGACGGTCTGCCCATTCCTCCTTATAAGGTATATAACATCGGCAACAGCGCACCTGAAAACCTGCTCGACTTCGTCACCATCCTCCAGGAAGAACTGGTTCGCGCCGGTGTCCTTCCCGCTGATTATGATTTCGAGGCCCACAAACAACTCGTTCCCATGCAGCCCGGCGATGTCCCCATTACCTTTGCCGACACCACCCCATTGGAACAGGATTTCGGTTTCCGTCCCAACACCCCACTCCGCGAAGGCCTCCGCCATTTCGCAGAATGGTATGCAAAATACTACAATAGACCCACCCCATCCCTCCCTGAATAGGGAGGGAGTCTTGTTTCAGGTTTCAAGACTAAGGTTAGGGCTAGGGTTAACGTTAAGGTTGAAACCACGGTTTTCAATGTATTTCTCTTTTCTGTAAAGACAGGCCTGAAAGGCTGTCGAAAGGAGTTCATCGGCAGACGCAAGCTTGCTTGCAGGATGCAGATGGAGTGCTTTTGACACAGCCGTGCAAACGGCACGGATGCTTTACAGAAAAGTGGCTTTCTGAGGTTTTTGTAAAATCTCCGTGTCTTTGTGTCTTTGTGTTGAGTTATTATTTGTTAGCGTTAAGGTTAGCGTTATCGTTGAACATTTTTGTGTCTTTCGTGAACGTACCTTAGTGAACATAAATAATGTGTCAATGACCGAAGAGAAGTAATTCTGTGTTCTAAAATATCTTTGACCTTGTGCTCAGTAAAAGAAAACCAAATTAAGTTTTGGTTTTTCCATTCATTTGAACTAACTTTGTCCCCATGAAACTGCTCATCTGTTCCCCGGCATTCTATATTTTCCTCCTCATCGTAGGAGCATGGCTCTGCCGTCGTCACAGACGATGGAAGTGGACGCTGGCTGGATTGGCAGTTTTCGCTTCCGTCTTTTTCAGCCTGGAACCCATCTACGAGGTGGCCGCCAAGAAGTGGAGCGAAGGATACCCATGGGAAGTTCCCGCCGGAAAGACCTACGAGTACGGCATAGTCCTCGGTGGTTGCAGTTACTGGGATTGGGAGCGCAACCGTCCGGAGTTCGGGGGCAATGTGGACCGCCTCACCGAAGGAATCCAACTCTATCATAAAGGCATCATCCGCAAACTCGTCATCGCCTCCGATGGCTCCATCATCCAGCGTAAAGACCCCAACAAACAGAGTGGCAATCCCCAGGCCATGACCGACTATCTCGTCCGCCTCGGCATCCCCCGCGAAGATCTCATCCTCGAAACCAAAGCCACCACCACCCACGAAAATGCCGTCTTCATCAAGCAGTTGCTTGTTGAGCACGCTGTGCGTGCGATTCAGGATTCAAGTTCCAAGTTTCAAGCAGAAACTCCCTCCCCAAGGGGAGGGTTGGGGAGGGGCATTGTTTTAATCACCTCCTCCATCCACATGCGCCGTTCCTTGATGGCCTTTGAGCAGGAAGGCATCAAGGCCGACCCTTACGTCACCGACTGCATCGTCAAAGTAAAAGGAAAGGAAGACCGTTGGCTCCCTTCCCTCCGTGTCCTGCGTGACTGGCAAGCACTCCTCCACGAAATCATAGGCTACGTCTATTATAAGAGACCCACCTTATAAAGAACCACCCCTACCCTCCCTGAAGGAGGGGAGACCCACCCCTACCCTCCCTGTTTAGGGAGGGAGTTTTTATTTCCAAAGATTCAAGACTTTCTCTATAACAGGTGCCATGTCGTAGTAACGATACTCGGCGAGACGACCACCGAAGATGACGTTGGGCTCTTGTGCGGCGAGTTGGCGGTATTGGTCGGCAAGCGCGTTATTGCGGTCGTTGTTGACGGGATAGTAAGGTTCCATTCCTTCCTTATATTCCGTACTGTATTCTTCACTGACAACGGTCTTGGGACATTCATAGACTTCCTGTCCGAACATCTCGAAATGCTTATGTTCGATGACGCGGGTGTAGGGCTCATCATGACTGGTATAGTTGACAACGGCATTTCCCTGATAGTTGGGCGTATCTTCAATGCGGGTCTCAAAGCGGACGGTACGCCAGTCGAGTTTACCGTTGCAAAAGTCAAAATACTGATCAATAGGCCCGCAATAGACGAGCTGATGAAAAGCCTCCCTAAATCCCTCCCGCAGAGGGACTTTTTCTGAGAGCCACATTGCGAGTTTCACCTTTTTGATTACTCCTTCAGGATTACCGATGACTTCTTCGTTTCGGAGTCTTAGGATAGCAAAACCATAATCTTTCAGTTCTTCTGAGCGAAGATTGTCTTCTATTTGTTGCTCTACTTCATCATGATAACCACCATCAATCTCTACAATCAGTTTATTCTCAAAACAGACGAAATCAACAATGTAATCACCGATTATATGTTGACGACGAAATTTTGCCTCTAGTCGGCCGCTCGTTGCTATTTCCCAAAACGCTTTCTCTGCCTCTGTTGGTTCTTTACGCATTTGTTTCGCGTTTTCCTTGAGATTATTATAATTCTGAGGATCAGCCATCTCGCGATAGCCTCCATCTGTAAATTTCTTCACTTTCTTCCCTGCATTCAAAGGCAAATCTATACCAGTAAGAGTCTCAATAGACCCCCTCCCTACGGGGGAGGGTTGGGGAGAGGCTAAGAGTCCCTCAATCAGTTTGTTATAGCCACCGATGGGGATGCCCTGGTATTTGTCGTTGAAATAGTTGTTGTCAAAGATAAGACGTACGGGAAGACGACGGATGATGAAAGCCGGGAGTTCCGTGCATTTGCGACCCCACTGCTTCTCGGTGTATTCCTTGATGAGCTTTTCGAAAATATCCTTGCCCACAAGCGTCAGGGCCTGTTCTTCGAGGTTGGAAGGCTCCCGTCCGTTCAGTGCTGCTACCGCATCGGCTTTCTGTTCCTCAATCTTTGCCGTAGCCTCTGCCGGCGTCTTCACTCCCCAGAGTTTATTGAAGGTGTTCATATTGAAGGGGAGGTTGTAGAGCTGCCCTTTGTAGTTGGCCACGGGAGAGTTGGTGTAGCGGTTAAACTCAACGATGCCGTTCACGAAGTCCCATACTTCCTTATTGGAAGTGTGGAAGATATGCGCACCGTATTGATGAACGTTAATACCCTCGACCTTTTCGCAGTAAACATTGCCGCCCAGTTGTGGACGTTTGTCAATCACTAAGCAAGTCTTGCCTGCCTGACGTGCCTTATAGGCGAAAGTGGCACCGAAGAGGCCGGAGCCAACGATGAGATAGTCGTATTTCATGATCAATCACTTTTATGTTTGCAAAGATAATGAAAAAAGTGAAGAGTGAAGAGTGAAGAGTGAAGAATTTTACGAGTAGCGAGAGAATAACCAAAATTGGGGTGTTGCTGTTGGGTGTTGGTCTCCCTCCCCAAGGGGAGGGTTAGGGAGGGGCTTTTTACCTCATCGCATTAGCTCCCAATACGCCCAACAGGGCAGTCAACACAGCAATAATAAACTCTACGATTTTCTTCCAATTGATGTTTTTCATACTAAAATTTGGAGACCCACCCCTGCCCTCCCTTAAGAGGGAGGGAGTTCTATGAGGGTTAGGGTTAAGGTCATTGTTAAAGGTTAATGGTTAAAGTTGAAAGATTAAGGTTAAGGTTAGCGTTAACGTTAACGTTGAATCCGGTTTTTAATGTTTTTACTTTTCTGTAAAGATAGGCCCGAAGGGCTGTTGATAGATGGGAAGCAGCAGGCGCAAGCTTGCTTGCAGAATGCTGCTGCCCATCTAGCGACACAGCCGTGCAAAGCACGGATGCTTTACAGAAAAGTGGTTTTCCACCGGTTTTTGTAAAATCTTTGTGCCTTTGTGTCTTTGTGTTAAGTTAAGGTTAAGAGCCCCTCCCTCTTAGAGAGGGATGGGGCCTCTCTTAAGGTTCCTCCGGAGTATCCTCCTTACTAGCATCAAGAGCAGCCTTCGAAGCCATGGTAGAGATATCACCGATGGTGACACCACGGAGCAAACTCTTGGTACGCTTACCGGAACTCTTGTCCGTCTCCGACTCAGGCAGGAAGAGGATATGCATGCCCGTCACATTCTCCGACACAGAGAATTTCTTCACCGTCTCAGCACCCTTACTCTTGATACCCATCTTGAAGGATCCCAATCCGGAGATCTTCACACGATAGCTGTCCTGCAGCATATCCTTCAACACCTCAGGCAACTCCGTCAGCACGGCCTTCACGTCCGACTTCTTGACGGTACAGTTACGCTGGATAATCTCAGCGATGTCGTCGAGGTTCTTCGTACCAATGGCCACAGCCTTCGCATACCACTTATGGAAAGCATCAGTCATTCTCTCATTGTTGTTTTGCACAAGTTTGTAAAATACCATAGTAAAAAATTTAAAAGTTAATAAATTGCGCCTTCGGCGCGTTTCAAGTTTCAGGTTTCAGGATTCAGGTTTACTAAAATTCATTTTGTGATTCAAGGCTATCCGCAAGACATGAAACGTGAAACGTGAAACTTGAAACGCACGAAGTGCTTATAACGTTAATACTCATACTGCAACTCCTCCAGTCTCGGCGGCGCCACATAGTTATCAATCGCCTGCCTCCGGTTCCTACGCACATGGAACTCCCTCCCTAAACAGGGAGGGCAGGGGTGGGTCTCTCTATAACTCACATGCAACCAGCACGCCCCATTCTCCTGGATACGTTCAAAGAGCAGCTGGTCGAACTCCAGGTTCTCCTTGATATAGCGGAACATCTTACGGCCCACCTCGATGTTCGAGACGTGGATGTCGGCAGCCTCGCCCAACCGGTGTTGCGAATTCTTCACGCCGCCCACGGCTTTGTTCAGTCGTTCACAGCGGTACCCACTGGTGATCCGGATCACACCGAAGCGTTGCCGTAAGGGTTCCAACACATGCTCGCACAGCTGTTGCAAGCGGTTAATCACTTCTTCGCTCGGTTCATTCTTGATTCCAAGTCGGATGGCGGTGCCGCTGGCGCACATCTCCCTGAGGGAGAAATGTGCCGTCAGCATCCGCTCTTGCATTTTGGTCGTTGATGTATTTTTCATTTTTAAGAAAGGAGACCCTCTAAATCCCCCTGAATAAGAGAGACCCCCTAAATCCCCCTTAAGAGGGGGACTTACTGACTGCATTCAGCCGGGCAGGGTCGGTCATTTAGTTTTAGTAATTACTGTTATATATATTCCATGTTTACGTTATGGTTATCGTTAAGGTTGAAACAACGGTTTTCACTGTTTTTTCTTTTCTGTAAAGACAGGCCCGAAGGGCTGTTGAAAGGAGTTCATCGGCAGACGCAAGTTTACTTGCAGGATGCAGATGGAGTGCTTTTGACACAGACGTGCTAGCAGCACGGATGCTTTACAGAAAAGTGTTTTCCGCTGGTTTTTGTTATTTTCGTGTCTTTTGTGCATTCTGTGTTCTAAAAATCTTCGTATCTTTGTGACTTTATGTTCCATTAAAATAGTTATCGTTAGCGTTATGGTTATCGTTATAGTTATCGTTTACCCCCTCCCTCCTAAGGGAGGGCTGGGGTGGGTCCTTTTTCCGTTTGCAAAGATACAACGAGCGCGTCCACGGAGAGTGAACGCGCCCAAAATTTTTCAAAATAAATTTATAACTCATTGATTTCCAAGGCTTCGCAGAATCGTTTTTTCAGCGTCTCGCGGAGGCTCACAGGACTCACCACCGCCATCTCCCCTGCATATTGCAACAACTCCTGCACCAGTTCCGGGTTTATAATAAGGTTCATACGTACCTCAGTATATCGGTCATCGATGGGAAGAAACTGTTGCGACTCGTGGATTTTCCGGGAGCGCAGATAAGGCACCAGCTGATTTTTAACGCGCAGCACCACCTCTTCCTTCTCATCTCCCGGCCGCCGGGTGACGCCCACCATATCATCGAAATAGGTCTCCACCGCTTTGTCAGGTTTGCGGTATGCCACGTCTTCACACCGTTCTATATTCACGATACGGTCCATCCCAAAGGTAGAAAGCTGCTCGCGATGAGTATTCCAGGCCAGCAGATACCACCGCCCGTGGAAGTATTTCACGCGGTAAGGATGCACCACGCGCTTCAGCGAATGCTCACAGTTAAACTTATGATAGTCCAACAGCAAAGGTTTCTGGTGCTCGATCGCCTGCTGCAAGGGAATCAGGAAGGAAATACCCGCCCCATTCTGCTCGTCGAGCAGCCGTTGCAACCGCAGATAATCATCTACGGTATAGTCATTCTTGAAGATCGACATACCCCCTTCATACCAATAATACCATTTGTTGTGTCTCCGTTCTCTGTGGATTCTCACATGATGGTTAGCCTCCATCGAGTAGATGGTACGCATAAAGGTAGTTCGCGAACTGATCGTATCGAAGCCGTTCTCTTCCAGGTATCGGTTAGCGTAGTCCATCATCTCCCTGCTGGTCATCGCCCGTCCGTTCTGCAGACATTTGTCGAACAGCATCTCACGTAATGAATAATTCTTATGGTTCATAATCTTTTCCTTATTTTAATATCCGTGCAAAGGTATTACAAATGATTCTGAAAACAAACATTCATCCACAAAATTTCTCTTTTCTACAAATTTTTCCGTCGCGTTCACTCTCCGTGAACATCCTCCCCGTATCTTTGCATCCCAATAAAAAACCACCCCAATTCGAGACCCACCCCACCCCTCCCTGTTTAGGGAGGGAGTCCTGTTTCAGGTTTCAAGTTTCTTTCATTCATTAGTTCTGAAAGCGTTTTCTGTAGAAAACGATGGCAGGTTTCAAGATTAAGGTTAGGGTTAGGGTTAACGTTAAGGTTGAAACAACGGTTTTCAATGTATTTCTCTTTTCTGTAAAGACAGGCCCAAAGGGCTGTTGATAGATGGGAAGCAGCAGGCGCAAGCTTGCTTGCAGAATGCTGCTTCCCATCTAGCGACACAGCCGTGCAAACGGCACGGATGCTTTACAGAAAAGTGGTTTTCCTCCGGTTTTTGTAAAACCTTTGTGCCTTTGTGTCTTTGTGTTCAATTAATTTGTTATCATTAATAATTTTGTTCAGATTTGTCAGATTTCTAGTCCTTTAGGACTATCAGTAAAAACTCCCCTCAGCAAGTCCCCCTTCTAAGGGGGATTAAGAGGGTCTCCATTATTACTATGAAAATAACATTATTAAAACCCTCCCGAGGTAAAATTACAACCTCCTGGATGAGCGTCCGCGACATCGCCAACCTCATCCGCAGTGAAGAATCGCGTCGCTGGGTAGAACCCTTCCGCGACCTGTATGCCATCCCCACATACGGCAACACCCAACTGCCGCATGTCAACCCCATGCTGCCAGCCCTCTGCTTCGGCGGCATCCTGAAGAAAAGCCGCCACAACGACTACACGTCGGCATCCCATTTCCAGCCCGAAATCCTACGCCGCAACGAAGTGACCCTGCTGGAGATCAACCGTCTGGAAACCAGGGACGAAGCCTGCCGCCTACGCGACCTTGCCGCCGAACTCCCCCAGACACTCCTGACCTTCGTCGGCTACGACGGCCTTTCCGTATGTATCGTCAGTGCCGCCCCCTGCCATGGTGGACAGGTTTTCTATCAGGCACAGCTCGACATGGAGGTGGAGATGCGGGAATCCCCCACCGCCCTCTGTTCGTTGAGTTATGATCCCGGCTGCTATGTGAACCCGTCGGCCTCCCGTTCCTTTGCCGATACCTACCGTGAGATGTCCCGTCGGAAGGAACGTCCCCTGAAGAAAGTAAGTCAGAATATGCTGCTCATGTGGCAGACACGCCATTTCATGGACACCCATTACGAGCTGCGCCTCAACGAACTCACCCGTCAGGCCGAGTTCCGCCATCGGGATATCCCCAGTGATCCGTTCCGTCCGTTAGCCAAGGAAGACCAGAACACGATGACCATCCGAGCCCTTGAAGCCGGACTTCCCTCCTGGGACCGTGACCTCGACCGCTATATCAACTCCCGCGAAATCCGACAGTACAACCCCGTTCGCTACTATCTCAACCAACAGCCTACTTGGGATGGACAAGACCGCCTCACCCCGTTGGCCCAGCGCATCCCCACCGACACACCCCATTGGCCCGACTATTTCCATACGTGGATGCTCGCGATGGTCGCCTGTTGGCAGGGCATCGACCGCGAACACGGCAATGCCTTGGTGCCCTTGCTCACCGGATTCCAAGGTTCCGGCAAGACCAGTTTCTGCCGTATCCTGCTCCCTCCCGAGCTCCGCCCCTATTATGCCGAGAACCTGAACCTGAAGAGTGAGACCACGTTAGCCCTTGCCCTCTCCTCCCGCGCCCTGATCAACATCGATGAATTCGACAAATACAGCAGCAGTCAGCATCCCCTGCTGAAGTTCCTCATCTCCCAGAACGAAGTAGATATGCGCCTCCCCTTCGCCGCCCACATGGAACAGCGCCGCCGTTTTGCCTCCTTCATCGCCACCACCAACAACAGCCGTCCGTTGGTAGATCCCACCGGTTCCCGCCGCTACCTCTGCGTCAACGTTACCGGCCCCATCGATTTCCTCACCCCCGTCGATTACAGTCAGGTCTATGCCCAGCTCCGCGATGAACTCCGTCATGGCCGCCGCTACTGGCTCAGCAAGGCCGAAACCACCCGTCTGATGGAACAGAACGAGCGATTCTACGAAGTCAGTGGCATCCAGCAGATGCTCGCCTCCATGATTCTTCCTGATGACGAACAGGGCGAATGGCTGTCATTAACGGAGATTCTGAAGCAAATACAGAAAAACTTCCCCAAATACAAGCCCACGGGCAACATCTTCCGCGAGATGGGCCGCAGCCTGAAAGCCCTGCACGTCGAAACCAAACATACCAATACATGCAACCTGTATAAAGTAAGGTTCAAGGCCCCCACCCTCTAAGTTCCCAAAATCAGTATCACACTTTCACTCGCACATAACACCCTCACAATCACCACAATACAAGTGAAACTGCACAATCACTCCCTCCCAGAGAAAGGATACCCACCCCAATAGATATTCATTCACATAGTGATTAGACCCTAATCACTCTACAAACAAAAGTGAAACTGAATCCAAAATCAGTATCACCTTCAACAAAATGATATTCAACAAGTTGCAGAAAGTGATACTGATGAAACTGAAATCCATCCAAAAGACAAAGAAACAATTATGGCAATCATTTGTACCCTTGAAAAGAAGCGGACCGACAACCGCTACTACGCCCGTTCCCGCAAGACCGGCCGCGTAGGCTTTGCACAGTTCGCCGAAGAAATCTCGCGTAACTGCACCGCCAAACCCTCCGACGTCATCCTCGTACTCACCGAACTGTGCGAAGTGATGCGCCACCATCTCCTGGACGGCGAAGAGATCACCATCCCCGACCTCGGCAGTTTCCACATCGGCATCCAGAGCGACTCCGTAGAAAATCCCCATGACTTCTCCCCCCACCGTCACATCCATGCCCTCCACATCAAGTTCCGCCCCACCTCCCATCGCGACCCCACCACCTGGCAACTCTCCCGCCCCATGCTAAATAATGCCCAAATCAAGTTCAGACCCACCCCAGCCCTCCCTTAAGAGGGAGGGGGAGACCCACCCCACCCCTCCCTGTTTAGGGAGGGAGACCAACACCTATCAAAGGCTACGGGTAGGCGCTTTAGCGGGAATCCTAACACCTAAATACTGGTTTTCAATGTATTTTCTTTTCTGTAAAGACAGGCCCGAAGGGCTGTCTGAGACTGCTCTTCCGCAGGATGCAAACTCGTTTGCAGAAAGTGGAAGTACAGACGCAGACACAGACGGGCAAAGCACGGATGCTTTACAGAAAAGAGGTTTTCTGCTGGTTTTTGTTAAATCTTTGTGCCTTTGTGTCTTCGTGTTCAATTAATTTGTTATCGTTAAAGTTATCGTTAATAATTTTGTTCAGATTTGAAAGATTTCTAGTCCGAAGGACTATCACAAACATCCAACTTTAACCCTTAACCACAAAACTTTAACCCAAAATTTGCCTTTATGCCAAATTTTTCCTATCTTTACCACCGAAAATGTCATCAAAATGACGATCAAAACATCCCCAACCCTCTTAATAACCTTTAAGTCAAGCACTTACGCCACTTAAAGGGAATTTAGAGTATGTACATATATCATCTACGTAGATAAATTAAAAACAATGGCATCAGACAAAGCACAATACATTGTTGCACTTATCGCCGAATTTGCAGCACATTATGGCCTTTCGACCGTAGAGGCTGCTAAATATTTCAGTCGCTATAAGGCACTGGAGTTGTTTGACCGTCAATACGGCTACATGCACACCCAATCATTTGCATCCAATATCCGTGAAATCGCCGCCTATTGCCGTAGAAAGGGAGGAACGCTATGAAAATACTTACTAAAGTATATGAAGGGAGTTACATTCCAATATGCTTTTTGCACCAGAAAAGCCATCGAAAAACTCCAGCCCTATGAATGTAAATAAACAGGAACTCCAGTTTATGATGGAGGGCATAACATCCGATTTGATTCAATTATTAATGGATCGTGAACACTACTCGTTACCCAATGCAGTAGAAGCTGTATATGGCTCTTCCGTTTACAGTGCCCTCTTGAGGCCTACCTCAGGCCTTTATTTCCAAAGTCCTGGCTATGTATATTTACTGCTTAAGAAAGAACTGAAGAAGTAAAGTATCTCTAATCAATTTAAACTGTCAAAGAACTAGTTACTAAATTTGTGGTCAATTTTTTTGACCGCCACCTATGGAAATAAACTTCCTCATTGGCAAGATCAAGCACACGGTAAAAACGCGTACGCAAAGAAGAGCCAAAGAAGTGATAATAACCCGTCCCGCAGCGCCTCATTCCCAGCTCCAACTCAACTGTTGACGAAACAAACACCTTCTTCAGAAGGATACAAGAGCATCAGTTTGTCAACTACACCATTTAACCAGTTTAAGCCAAGGATTAATACAACATCTGAATCCGTGACAGGAACATATTCCTTGCCACCAAAAGGAAGGCAACAAGTCGGTTACAAATTGTAACCAACTGAGGCCAGTATCTCCAAAGATGGAAAGAAATACAAAAGCCTCCGACTATCTGCCCCCTGCCGATCGCCACCAGATGTTGCCAGAAGAGAACGACGATGAGTGATATGAAGAGAGTAAACGTCGCCGCAAAGTTTTTTTACGGTTTTTTCTTTTCTGTAAAGCCAGGCCCGCCAGGGCTGTTGAAAGGAGTTCATCGGCAGCCGCAAGCTTGCTTGTAGGATGACAATGGAGTGCTTTTGACACAGCCGTGCCGAATGCACGGATGCTTTACAGAAAAGAGGTTTCCCGCTGGTTTTTGTTAACTCTTTGTGACTTCGTGTCTTTGTGTTTCATTAATTTGTCACTATGGCTATGGTAAAAGATTTTGTGAATTTTGTATTCAAAAAAAGTTATCGTTAAGGTTAACGTTATCGTTTTTTTACCTATCTTTGCACTCAAGAATTGTCCAGTTTTGGCGTTTTAACACCTCTGATTTTCGTAATGACCTTTAAATCAAGCATTTACGCCACTTAGGAAATTTAGGGTGCTCTCTTATATCTGTTATAGGTATTCACTATCACCCATCGCTTATCACCCCAATATTATTGTTAGGATTAAGGTTTAGATTTATTTACTGTATCAGTTCTCATTAAAATAAAAACATATTATGAACGTACAATTCGACAAGACAAAGGCTTTGAATGCACTGCTGTATGTAGCCAATCGCATTCAACGGAAAGATTTTCATAAAATCTTCAAGGTTATCTACTTTGCCGAACGTCAGCATTTGGCAGACTGGGGCCGTCCCATCACAGGCGATACATATATTGCCATGGAAGCTGGTCCTGTCCCCTCGCGTATATATGACATGTTGAAGATTGTACGTGGTGATTCCTATCTACCAGACACAGAAGGCCTTGGCCAATACTTCCAGGTTGAGAACTGGATGTATGTCCGCCCACTGCAAGATGCCGATCTCAATAAATTATCCCCCAACGAGCAGAAGGCACTTTCTGATTCCATCGAGAAATATGCTTCACTCTCGTATGATGAGATAAAAGAAAAGTCCCACGATATAGCCTGGCGTTCCACCGCCCGAGACTACTCTATCAGTTGGGAAAGTATTGCCCGTGAGGCAGGATTAGATAGTGAAGATTTGGAGTGTATCAACGAGTATGCAAACTTAGAAGCAGTACTTCGCTAAACAACATATGGTTAAGAAGAACACATTTTCTAATCTTGCAGGTCTGCGCGACATATCTATAGCACCTGGAGCCGTTTTTCTTGGGCCATGGGCAGACATCGATCATGAAAAGTTTCTTGTCGTAGCTGGAGTTTCAGATGACCGCATACTAGTTTGTTCTGTAATGATCAACTCCGAGATTAACCCCTATATTCAGAAGCGTCCAAGAATGCTTTCCTGTCAGGTTCTGCTGAAGAGTGCTGACTATGATTTCCTAAGTCATGACTCCTATGCCAACTGTGCCCAACCCATTCGTGCCAAATTTGAAATATTCACGAAGGACGACCGCAAATATTGCGGCATCCTGAACGAAGCCGACCTCAATATAGTCCAGCAGCGTATCATTGCCAGTGGCAACTTGACTGTTGACGAAATAAACACCTTCTTCAAAAGGTAAACCTCTCTCTGTCACTCGTAGATCGAGTTGTTAATAATCCAAGTAATGTTAGAGTTAAATAAAAAACGGTCGGAGAAACCGACCGTTGAAAACACACCTTCTTTAATCACCTTTTTTATGACGATGTGGTTTTAATAAAGGATTGTTGCCGGGAGTGTTCTTGTTATCCCTTTGCCTTCTGTCAGGCAGACCTGTTGATTTGGCAATTCTTTTGGGTCCTGGTTTAATTCCCATAGGCTTATTCTATCCGTCCTTTAGCGGAGTTCTTTATTGGCTGCATGTTTCAGGCAACCGTTATACTCTTTGAGTAGCAAAAAGCATGCCGCAAATCATTACCGCGAAGGTTTTAAATGTTTTTTCTTTTCTGTAAAGTCAGGCTCGCCAGGGCTGTCGAAAGAAGCCAAGCAGCAGGAGGCAAACTCGTTTGCAGAATGATGCAGAGCGTCTTTCGACACAGTCGTGCAAGGCACGGATGCTTTACAGAAAAGAGGTTTTCCACCGGTTTTTATTTATAATTATTTAAAAGATTATGTTCTGATTTGTATGATTTCTAGCCTTTAGGCTATCAGAAACACCACCATTAACCTTTAACCATAAAACTTCAACCCAAAATTTGCCTTTATGCCAAATTTTACCTATCTTTGCCTCTAGAAATGTCAATTTTCGGCGTTTTTACATCTCTGGCTTTCGTAATAACCTTTAAGTCAAGTATTTACACAACTTAAGGGGAATTTAGAGTATGCTCTTTCTATTCTAACAGTTTCTAAAGAACATGAAAAAACCTATTCACATTTATCACGGTTCAGTCAATATTGTGGAGAAACCCATTTTCGGAGAAGGTAAGCCTTACAATGATTATGGAAGGGGGTTTTATTGTACTGAACACGTGGAACTTGCTAAGGAATGGGCATGTTCGTCTGACAGTGATGGCTATGCTAACCACTATCAACTTGACTTGGACGGACTCCGTGTTTTGTATCTAAATGGGGTAGAATACAACATATTGAATTGGTTGGCTATCTTGTTAGAAAACCGGAAATTCAATGTGGCGGAGGGCTTGCCGCAGAGAGCCAGAACCTATTTGTTAGAGAACTTCAAAGTCGATTATAAGTCCTATGACATCATCATTGGTTATAGAGCTGACGATTCCTACTTCTCTTATGCAGGGGATTTTATCAACGGTACCCTTTCGCTACGCGACTTATCCGAGGCGATGAGGTTAGGTAAATTAGGCGAACAGGTTGTCCTGAAATCAAAGAAAGCTTTCCAATCTTTAACATTCATTGAGGCCATTAAAGCCCCACGTGAAGAGTATTTCGGCAAATACAAATTACGTGACGAAGAAGCCAGGAATAGATACAGACAGATGGCCAAACAGCCGATAGCTGAGAATGAAATATACGTGATTGACATCATCAGAAACAATTGGAAGAATGGCCAGAGCATATAAGAAGACATATCTCAACGGTGCTATGCGCAACCTCGCCGTGATGATGGACTGCGGCGTTCGCAAGTACGGCTACACCATAGGCGAGTTTTACGACAAATTCCTTTCGAGCGGTGTATCGCGCCAGTTTGGCCAAGGTAATCCCCGCTATTTAGTTGGCGTCTCGGGTGCAGAGTTGGCAGATATGGTTGTGCAGAAATCAGGAAGTACCGTTTCTGAGAAAAACGACGGCACATACTCTATTGGACCAGAGTATTGGGCCGGTTGGGTATTGGCCTATTATCAGTGGTATTCATGTCGCAGTTTTGCATATATGCAGAAACAAGGCCTGGGAATCAATGAAGTCATCAGTATGTATCACCCTTTACACGAGGCCGATCTGACCAAATTCGTCAGTGCGGCTAATAACATCATTGAAAGGAACAAGAAATCTTCAAAGAATTAACATTGAAACGGGACCGATTACTTAAGCGTGACAGAAACCTTTCCCTTGTCACCAATTACATATATTTAATAAACCAAATATAGACATTGCAAAAATGAAAGATTCAAAGGCAGTAGAAACCGAATTGGAAAGAATACGTAAAGAAACTGAAAAGAAAGCTGAAGTCTTTTACCAAAAATATAATATTTTACCAGAGCAAAAAAACAATCATTGTTTTCTTTCACCCCCAAAGGATGAGATTCTTTTTTCTGTATTTTCAAATAAAACTTCAAATCTATATTAATTATGCCAGCATGGGATGAAATTCTAGAGGAAGTTAATTCTTCTCGTTTGACTATAGATGGAATAAGGAGAAACTACCTTAAACAACTTTCAGATTACACTGGAAGAAATGTGATTCTTTATTATTCTAATTTTTTGGGGCAACTGCGGCCGCTAATGCAACTTTGGATTTTGGAATCAATGACACTGATAAAACAGGATTTATGACCTGTATCCATAAAATGGATACCTCAAAAGGATTAGATCTTATCCTTCATACTCCAGGTGGACAGATTCCTGCAACAGAATCATTAGTGTATTATTTGAAATCTATTTTTGGTAACAACATTAGGGCCATTGTTCCTCAAATTGCTATGTCTGCAGGAACGATGATAGCTCTTTCATGTAGTGAAATCCTTATGGGTAAACAGTCAAATCTTGGACCAATAGATCCTCAATATGGCCCATATAGAGCTCATGGTATTATTGAAGAGTTTAATAATGCTGTGGATTGTGCAGCAAAAGGAAAACCCGATTTTCAAGTGTGGCAATTCATTCTCAACAAATATACACCTACACTTATTGGCGAGTGTCAAAAATCAATTACCTGGTCAGACACCTTAGTCAAGGAATGGTTAAAACAAAATATGTTTGCAGGACAAGAGGATGCTGAAACTAAAGCTGATGATATAGTAAAATATTTAGGTAGTCATTCTCTGACATATTCACATTCTAGGCACATTCATATCGATGATTTGGCTAAACTCGGAGTCAAGGTAGTTAAGATGGAAATTGATCAAAAACTACAAGACTTTATATTAAGCGTTCACCATTCTACAATGATTACTTTTAATAGGACAAAAGCATATAAGATTATTGAAAATCAAGAAGGTAAAGCATTTGTACTAGCATCTATTTGATAAGTGTAGGTGATTCTTACATTATACATCGCCAGATACTGCTGTGAAGCAGCAAATATCAAAATCGTTATGTATGGGACAGATTTTCATCAGGGTATCTCATAAAATAAAAAGGTTCTATAAAAGCGGGCCTGTCCGTTTTAGACAGATTAAATCCAGTATAAATGAAAGGAATCGTACTAGCCGGAAGCGGTGAATCTCTCTTCCGTCCTATTACCTAGTTGCTTGCAAGCAATTACTACTTCATATAATATACTGATGGTGTTTTATTCCATCAATATTTGGGGCGTTAAAAACTGGTTAAGAAGAAACGTAAATAAAAAAAGCAGGGCAAAAGCCCCTTGATTCCATAATTTAAAAAAATATGAAACAATATGCTTAACTCGTATACATTAGCACAGTATATTGAGATGTATGGTGAAAGCTGGGCTGACGAAATGCCAGACAATTGCCCACCAGAAAATATTTGTATTTCAAGCAATGAAACGTTCTATCGCTATACTGAAAATGAAGGAACTATTGTTGAAAGAGATTGGTTAAATCATATTAATCGCTATCCTAATATTCATTTCGAAGGTAAAAAAAAGATTCTTGCTGCGGGATTATCTCTCCAAGATGATTTGGATAATGCTAAAAGGAATTTGAAGCTCCCTCTAATAAAGAAGAAATATAAGGGATTGGCAGCCATCACGCTTGTTGAAGAAGATGGTGTTTTGAAACAAACAACCAACGATGTTCATCATTATACATGGTGGAGAACCAATAGTTGTAACCTAACTAAAGCAAAAGTGGTATGAAATTGAAAATAACAGAGATACTTGAGTACTACGATGTCCCTCAGTTGTTTGTGGCTACGGATGCGATAGAAACCTCTTATCTATGCCTGACATATGACATTGATGAGACAGGTACCCTACAATGTATTGCATTGAGTATATCCAAAAATAGGCTGAATGATTTTATAACAGGTCATTTAGATTTGAAGGAGATTTATCTTCATCCAGAAGTGAATCTCTTTGATGTGATTGTCTATGGAGATGATGTGGAAGCCACTATTAGGAAACAACCTGCTACCGATGATATGCTTCCAGATGAAGGATATTACCTTAACTTCTCTCAACGTGAGAATCATGATATGATTACAACTTCGCGTGAGGAAGGGTGTACCATTGTTCGCTTGGGTTTCAATCATGAAACCAACAATCATATGATTTCTACAGAGGTCTTAACAAAAACTGTTCAGAATTTCCAATCAATTCTCACTAAAGTTAGTAAGAGGTTATATAGGAACCAGGAAGGTAATGAGGCAAAACTTTATGTAAGGGCGGCTATAGCAGCATCATTTGATTTGGAATTAGTTTCTGAAGAACGTTCAAATTTGTTTGGACGATCTAAAGTGTCAGATGCATTAGAAATGATGAAACCTTTGTTCTCTGATAATGACGAGGATGTCGCAGAATGCTTGATAAACTTTAAGGATATACAATCCAGTTATAAATCTCTAGTTAAAGAGTTGTCGGAAAGTAATACATCTTTTAAGGTTAAATGGGTAGAGAGTTCAGTAGAATCTCTAGTTTCAGAGTGTCCCGTTACTCGTAACAGAATTAATGATCTTTATTCTTTAGCATCTAGTTTTGAGGAACTTGAAGATTCAATAATTACATTAGAAGGACGTTTCTTCATGGCTAACACAAAGAATGGGAAATGGGGCTTTTTGCCGGAGTATGAAGGAAGACAGAAAAATGGTGTTTGTTATGATAGAGCACTATTGAATGGTATAACGTTAAATGAACAGTTATACAGGATAAAATGCATTCAGAGACCTTCAAGAAATCCTGCGACAGGAAAAGAATATCGTTCATATATTTTGTCTGAGATAGAAAGGATTTCTGGGCTTCATAATTAATCCCTTCTTTTATTTTCAAGCGAATTGAGGATATTCAGATTTTTTCTTTGGGTACTAGTGGTCGAGGCATTTAGAGTATGCACCTTTCAAAAATGTCACCTGACATCCAGACATCCAGAGCATCAGTTCGTCAACTACAACGTTTGAAAGGGATGGGCAAGGATCAATACAACGTCTTAACCCGTGACAGGAACCTGTCCCTTGTCACCCTTAGATGAATGATTATTCACTTGAGAAACTTTAATTAAATATATATGTCTATTTCAGATTTAGATCATAAAAAGAGAAACGTAACAGATTTGATACGTTTGATAGGAAATACGGCTGAGGATGACGGGAATCATGCCATTAAGACACCTAATTATTCTATTTTATTAGGGGCTGGAGCATCCGTGACCTCTGGTGTCAGATCTGGACAGACACTGGTAAATCAGTGGAAGAAAGATATTTTCGAAGAAAGCACTAATCCCAATGGTTTTACATTAGACCAGTTCTTCCTCCCTGGTAATGCTCCTTCTTGGTATGAGGAGGCTAGCTCATATAGTTCTTTGTTTGAAAATCGTTATGAACTCCAACGGCATCGTAGAATGTTTGTAGAGCGGGAGGTATCTAAGAAGAATCCATCTATAGGCTATGCATATCTCGTAAAGCTCATAGACAACGGCTACTTCAATACAGTATTCACTACTAATTTTGACGATTTACTTAATGAGGCTTTCTATCGTTTTTCCAAGAATCGTCCAATAGTTTGTGCCCATGATTCATCTATATCAGGGATAACAGTAACATCGTCTCGCCCAAAGATAATAAAGTTACATGGTGATTATCTTTATGATAACATTAAGGCGACATTGCGCGAGACAGAGTCTCTGGAAACCAACATGAAGATGAAGTTTCAAGAGTTTGCTAAGGACTTTGGACTGATAGTTGTTGGCTATTCTGGTCAAGACCGTTCAGTAATGGACATATTATCCTACCTACTTCAACATGAAGACTATTTCAAGAACGGTATATATTGGTGTATACGTAAAGGCGATACAAATATCTGTGGAGAGCTGCGTAAACTACTATGGCGCGATAAAGTATATTACATAGAGATTGATGGATTTGATGAACTTTTCGCTCAATTAAACTATGCGCTCAATAACGGAGCACTTCCTATAGATGAAGCCTTTTTAAGTAGAACACACCAAGAGAACATTATTAAGCAACTAACAGATAATCCCCTCGTTAATCCAGATGGTAAGAGTGCTTTCCTTACAGAAGATTTCCGAAAACTTAGGAATCGTTTTGAGAATAACTTAGAGAGTGATTTTTTGAATTTTCTTAGGAATCATAAAGGGGAGCGTACCAAATATTCTGAGCATAGAAGTGCAAAGCGGAAGAATCTTGCCAAAAAGATGACAAATGAGGAATATATAGAACTGACAGATTACATGACAGAGGCATACGGTCTTGGCAATCGAAACGCAGTCCTCCAGAAGTTAAAGTCGAAAGACATCTTTGCATTAGAAGATGGTCGATTTAAGACAGGACTTTTGGAACTTATGTCTGATATGACAAAGGTAATGGATGATGATACGGTCAGGAAGATATTTGATGAACTCATTCGTCTCGATCCAAACAATGAGCGTTATTATGAGATTGCAGCCAACCGTTCGAAAAGCCATTCCCAAGCAATTCATTACTTGACTCAAGCCGTAAGCAAATATCCAAAGGATGTTTATATCATTAATAAACTGACTGATAGATTACTTGAGTATTGTAATGAACAAAGCGTTCCATCTGATTGCGAAAAAGAGTTAAAAGAAGCAGGGGACAATATAGATTTGAGCCTTAGTTTGAACAATAGTATTAACAACGACGCTTACACATACAAACATAGATATATCAGACTTTGTTATGAAAACGACCTGGAATCTATCACGAGGTTATCAGATGAACTTTGCGAAAAGATACTACTATTGTCAAACCATCATCCACAGGTGTTGTCGATATTAAGAAAATGCAAGTCTAATAAATTGACAGAGGAAATGATTACAATGGCTGTGGAATTTTATAAGGAGGCTGATAATGACCAGAGTGTGGAAGATTGTTATCAAGAGTTAATACTGTGGAGATTAGAGCATGACAAATTTGAAAAGGTCCTTGAGACCTTTAAGGAGTTTGAGAATGACTATCATTATTCAGATGACTATAAGTTTCTGAAGTCCCGTTTATTAATGGATCATGAATATTTCGAGGATTCTTTAAAATTACTTCAGGATTTTGACAACACCTTAGAGGTAATTAGAAGAAAGTTGCAAATTCTATATATATTAGGTCGTGAAGAAGAAGCTGATTTTTTTTTTGAAAACCTTGACAACAAGGAAGAATCACGTTATGACTACCTTAATGTAAAAAATGATTTTGATGGGCAGATTGCTTGGTTTGAACAATTGCAGTCTGATGGGAAGCAACTATCAAAAGAACAAGTAGCATCTTATTCGTATGCCCTATTGAAATGTGAAAGATATGATGATGTAATCAAGTTGCTCCGTCCATATTATGACAATCCCAAGCTCGTTGATGGTGTAATAATGGTCAACTATCAGTTAGCAAGAAAGAAACTTGGAAATGAAGTTAAGGACAAGATTAATAAGAAGTTGCTTGGAAACAAATATGTTGAGTATTCTGATTTTGAAAAATTAGGGGCATATGCTTTAATTGATGAGAGCGGAAAGGCTTATGATGCATTGAAAAAGGTGTTGGAAAGAAATCCTATTTTTAAATATACAATATCGGGATGGCCAGTTATCGAGAAACTGAAAGATCAAGATAAATTTGCAAAAATACTTAACCCAAATTGGAAGAAGTTGTAACCGGAACTATCTCGAGCGAGTGTAGTTTAGACTTAAAGCCTACAATCTTTAAGAAACACCAAAATGATTAAGGAAACGTCCCAAGAATCCTAACAGTTGGAACGGCTCCCAGGAAGTGACAGAAGTATAAAGCAGAAATAATAGTAACAAAAACGATGTGAGGGAATGGCAGAATCAGATGTCACTGACCTGTCCCTCGGCACCAATACGTCAGATAGAAAGACTTACTGGTATTGGAAAAGGAGTCATCCACCATATCTGGTGTGCAAGACGCAGACCTGTCCCTTATGTCTTGAGTGAATTATAAATCAGATAATGAAAATATCCACTATACAAATCCGGAACTACCGCAGCATTAAAGATGCAAAGATTGCTTTAGGAGACATGACGGTCTTGTTAGGTAAGAACAACGAGGGCAAATCCAATCTTTTGATGGCGGTTAATGTGGCTATCACCACGCTACAGGAGTATGCAAATATGAGGCAAAGACGCGTCCTTATTACTCGATACTCTTTAAGAGACGAAATATATCGTTGGGAACGAGATTACCCTATATCAGAACAGAAGGGGAAGAAACGAGATAAGAAAACTGTGTTTGTCCTTGAATTTGTTCTGGATGATAAGGAAATAGTGGAATTCAAGAAGAACATAGGCAACCAGCTGAATGGGACACTTCAAATTAAAATTGTATTCGAGAAGGATAAAAAAGCATCCGTTAGTGTGGTCAAACAGGGGAAGGGTAGTAAACCTCTGAACGAGAAATCACAAAGAGTAGCTAAATATATAGCTGAACACATTGAGTACAACTATATACCGGCTGTGCGCACCGTTGACCATACGATGGAAATTATCAATGACCAGATAACAGCTCGTTTACAAGAGGAACGTGATAAAAAAGATTATCTTGATGCCTTGAATGTAATAACAGGGATAGAGAGAAAGATACTGTCAAGTCTCTCTGGAGAGATTCAAACGGCACTTGGCGAGTTCCTCCCTGATGTCAACAGCGTAACGCTGACATCTGAAGATCTTGGTATGATGATTCGTCGCCGCCAGGAGTATGTTTTCATGATTGACGATGGTGAAGAGACCAATCTCAGAAATAAGGGAGATGGAGTAAAAAGCCTTGTTGCCATGTCTTTGTTGAAAAACAAGAAAACAATTCCCAATACAGCATCGGTTATTGCCATCGAAGAACCTGAATCCCACTTGCATCCTTCTGCTATTGATGCCTTACGCAAATCTATACTCGCCTTGTCACAGAAGTCGCAAGTTGTCGTAACAACTCACAACCCTCAGTTTGTAAACCGTAACGCTATAAATTCCAACGTTATTGTTGATAATGGCAATGCTGTTGAAGCTACCAATATCCGTCAAATACGAGAAGTGTTAGGTGTTAAACTTTCTGACAACCTTTATGGAGCCAAGTTGTTGCTATATGTTGAGGGCATAACCGATAGAATCGTCTTGAATTCATTATTTAGGCTTAAGTCAAAGAAGATTGCAGATGCTCTGAAGAACAATGAGCTTGTCATACAGCCAATGAGCGGTACTGACCATGTAGAAATGCATCTCACAACAGCGAAGTCAATGGTCGCAGATTTCTATGTGTTTTTGGATAACGACCGTGCAGGAAAAGAATCTATAGGAAATGCCACAAAGAAAGGACTTTTATTACACAATGAGTATATGCTTACTGCTTATACTGATATGAGCCGTGATTCAGAGATGGAGGATATGCTTGATGTAGAATTTTATCGTAAAAAGATAGAAACCGAATATGGAATCGATTTAACTACAGGCAAGTTCAAGGCTAGAAACAAAAAATGGGCAGACAGAATTAAAGACGTTTTCAACGATTGCGGTAAGATAATAGATGATGATACGTTGAGTGTAATAAAACTGAAAGTGGCACAGCTGGTTGCAACTAATCCTTCTAAGACTCTCAGACCAGAAGGAGATGTATTTTTGAATAAACTAATTGGAGAATTGGAAAAGAGAATATGAAGTCCAGAAACCATCAATTTTTGCTCTAAAAAGTTAGCTGTCTGTTTTAACATCCCGCGTTTGATTGGGGGAATGAAACCTTTTCCTTATCACCCATAATGGATTTTTTTGACCTTCATCCCCAGAAATTCTATCTGCTTTCAAGCAAATCTCGTCGACTTTTCTCATATGAATCTAGCGATAGAAGTCTTGAAAATGCTGTAGAGAAAGCCTTTGAAAGGTTACATAAGACTGAAGGTGGGAATATCTACGCAGTATTCAGATATGAAAAAACAATGCTTGACGTGATGGCCGAGCTTTCAGAGAAATTGAAAGTGGAGCATCCCTGCATTCAGCAGTTACCTGCATACTTAAGAAAACTTGAAGAGGGTGATGTATTCATCCGACACAAGGCATGGGCATCTCTCTGCGATTTAAAACGTTCAATTATTAAGTTGAAAGCTATTATCAACGAGAGGGACACTAATAAAGATGACACCTTTTTTGTACTTAACTGGGCAAGGTTATACCTGAAATATGAAACCTATTCCTACGGTTTCCTTACCGACAAGATATATGTAGGCGAAGAAGATGCTGACAAGTGCGTCTGTCGCTTTTGTGGAAGGACGGGCAAAAAGCATTTCACCAAGAAAGCCCATGCTATCATGGATGCATTGGGCAACAAATTGTTATACTGCTACGAAGAGTGTGACACCTGCAATCAGGAGTTCGAGGCCCAGGTAGAGAAGCACCTGTTCAAATTCTTAGAAATAAATAGAACGCTAGCAAATATATCTGGTAAAAGTTCTAAATATCACTACCTCGAAGGTCTAAATTTCCACATTCATCCAGATTCCAAGACCTTACAACCTATAGTCTATGTAAAACAAGAGCAAATTATAAATGACCAATATAAAGGGAAACTTACAGGAAGGATTTATCTTTACAACAAGGGCGAAATAAGCTATTATGGAATATACAAGGCATTAGTAAAAATTGCCTTAGACATGATTCCGTCTTCACAGGTAGTTCATTTCAAAAGAACCGGTAATTGGGTACATGGAGATATTCATGATAAGAATCTTCCTTCGTTCTTGTATGGCGAGCATCACGATTTCTTCGAACAACCTGTGATAGATTTATTCTTCAAGAATGAACATTCTCCTGCCTTCTCACCATATTGTACTATAATACTATATATATTCAATTCTGTATTTATCTATACTGTGCCTTTCTGTGACAAAGATAGAGATTATTTTTGTTATGAGGAACCACTTAAAACTCATTGGGATTTTTTCAAGAAACATCAATATCTGTATGTTGATGAATGGGAAGAATTTGATGCCAATGATAAAACTATGCTGACTCCGTTCTATAAGATTCCCATTTTCAGTAATGAGATGAAATACAGATTAGAGTTCAGGCCCTCTACAGATGAGGTTTTCCATATCAAAAGATAGCAAGGAACAAAATCTAGGAACAAATAACCAAATAGCCCTATAGATCTCCCCCTACCCCTGTAATGCATCAAACAACAGTACATTGAAGCATTACAGGGTTTTTTGTATCCTATCCACTCAACGTAAAAATACTTATGTTTAAGGAGACCACCCAGAAAGGAGACCCACCAACAGGAGACCCACCCCTGCCCTCCCTGTTTAGGGAGGGAGTCCTGCTAGAATAAAAATTAGGATTAGTGTTACCGTTAAGGCAGAATCCGGTTTTTAATGTTTTTTCTTTTCTGTAAAGAGGGCCCGAAGGGCTGTCGGAAGAACTTCATCGGCAGACGTAAGCTTGCTTGCTGGATGTAGATGGAGTGCTTTTGACACCGCCGTGCAAACGGCACGGATGCTTTACAGAAAAGAGGTTTTTCCTGTCATCTTCTCAAATTCGTGTTTATTTGTGTAAATTCGTGGGCAAGAAAGAATTCGTTATCGTTAGGGTTATCGTTAATAATTTTGTTCAGATTTGAAAGATTTCTAGTCCGAAGGACTATCATACCCCCCCAACTTTAACCCTTAACCTAAAAACTTTAACCTTTAAACTTTAAACGACCGAAGGTCTTGTTATCGTTAATATCTTTGTCAGATTTCTTTTGCACAGCGAAATCAAGGTTAAGACTTCTTCTGTCTCTTTCCGACTGCCTGTCCAGATACAGATTTAACAATTGATTGAACCTCCACTCTCCTTTTATACCAAAAAGGCGGAGTCTGCAAAACAACAAGAAAGCGCCAAACACCATCCCTTCTTTCAGCATTCGGGTGATGAACATTTTTTCCAATCCACGCCTTTCATTATCCCCACCCCTTCTGATATAGGATCCCACGAAAAGGCGTATCATACGGTTCAGCTTACTATGCTGGCATGGATAGTCAATTTTAGGCACGACGTCGTACAGAATCTTGGCTATACATGCACAACTTTCCTGTGAATTTAAATTTGTCATAATAGAATTGGGGACATAATAGCGCAAATAGGTGGTCTCAGGAATGAAAGCAAACCTACTCACACACCTTGCCACGTAAAACATCCAATGCTGATCTTCATGGATAATGCCCTCCTGGAAAAATAGATTATTGCGGACAACAAAATCCCTGTTCAGAAGTTTGTTCCAAGCAGTTATCGGAAAATTACGCATGCGGTTCATTTCATAAACATACAGCAGGTTGCTTTCCCTATATCCCATATAGTTTAGTTCTTCGGTATGAAAATAGATGTCGTCAGAAACCGAAACAGTATAACCCTGCACCAGTTCTACATTAGGATGCATCCGAACCTGTTCCATCATCAGCGAAATACAAGATGAGGTTAACGCATCGTCGCTGTCAAGAAAAAACAAGTAATCACCACTTGCTGCCCTAATGCCTGTGTTTCTTGCTTCCGAAAGACCCAAGTTATTTTCATGTCTCAAGAATACGAACTCCAAGTCTTCCGAATTTTCAGATTCCGCTATCGCCCTTCTTGCTACGGCCATGCTGTCATCCGGTGAACAATCGTCTATGAGGATTACCTCCAAACGACGGTACGTCTGGTTCATCACCGAACAGATGCAACGCTCAATGTAGTCCTCCTTATTGTAGACGGGGATAATTATTGAAACTTTCTTACTCATTCATTTTACGGAAACATCCAATAGGTTATTATGAGAGTGCAAATGTATATCATTTATTTGTAATTACAACCTTTTGACAGGAAAAACTTTCTTGCACAACCCAGAAAAAAGTTATCGTTATCGTTATCGTCTTCGTCATCGTCTTCGTTAGTTTATTATCGTCTTCGTCATCGTCTTCGTTAATTTATTATCGTTTTCGTTATCGTTAATACTTTAACCTAATAACCAAACACTATAACCCTTAACCTTTAACCTAATTACTAAGCACTTTAACCTAAATACTAAACACTTTAACCCTTAACCCAAAAACTTTAACCTAAAATTTGCCTTTATGCCAAATTTTACCTATCTTTGCACCTAAATATGTCAATTTGAGAAGATGCCTAACCTTATTAGATGGAATGACAAGTACGGCCCTTGGCTTTTCTATATAGGCTTCAGCTTGGTCATGCTAAGTTTCAACTTTTTGTGGATTTCAGATAAGGCACCTTCAGCCATTTCTGAAATGCGAAGAGTTGCGGCACTGGCGGGTAAATCCTTGCTGTACCTGAGGGTGTTGCTGCTGTTTTCCCGCCATCCTCGCTTAGTGATAGGCTATTTTGTGTTTCGCCTTTATGTGGCTTTTTCCATTGCTGCGGGCGGAGATCATATCATCAATTTGTCAGCTTTAGCCATTACGGCTTCTTGTGATACCAATGTACGTGTCACCCTGCGCATTTATGCTTCTATATTTCTGGTTTTCTTCATAACAGCCTTTTCTTTGTATTTCTTAGGGTGGACAGAAGACATTCAACGTCATCGTTGGGGCATGACTGGCCACTCATGGGGCTTCAACAATCCCGGCCTTTTAGCTATCATCATGCTAAGTCTGACTATGGTTGGGCTTTTGTTGTTTGAAACCCGCTCTGCCTTTCAAAATAGGAGGGGCCACTTGTTGACGGGGAATTATTTGCTCTTTTTTTCTACATTCCTCGTCGCAGTGCTCGCCTTTGTCATAACCAAGCGTTTGTCCGAACCGACCTGCCTGCTGTTGCTGCCGTTAGTCTATCTCCTGTTTCAGCAGAAACCCACTCTTATGCGTTGGTTATGGTTGATGCCCCTTGCATGTCTGCTTATTTCGGTGTTTCTGGCCTGGTGGTACGGTCCGGGCTATGGCTCCACCACTTTTGAAAGTCGGTTTAGCATTGCGCGTATGATTTTCGATCGCGATGGACTCACGCTCTTTGGACAAGACTGTGGTCTCGTGGGTTTTAGGGCTGCCTGGAAAAACAATATTCCTCCGCTTGCACTTGATAACAGTTATCTACGTCTGTTCTTGCTCAACGGAATAATTATTGGAAGTGTTGTTTTTGCCGTATGGAGTTATATATTGTTTAGGATAGGACGGATGAAGAATTCTTTGCTGGCTTCGTTTGGTGTTGTTGTGTCTATATGGGCCATCATGGAATCTGTTGTTTTTAATGTACAGGACAATTTACTGCTATTTTATCTTTTGGTGCCCTATGCTGCCAAAACTTCAGAAAAGCTTCCTTCTTATGCATCTATTGGGGATAAGAAGATAGCTTTGGCCGTTTCATTGCCGACCATTGCCATATTGTTCTATCTGTATGCACCAGATATTTCCAATTGCTTTATTACCCAGCCGAAAGAGACCCCCCTAAATTTAGAGTGGCGAAGCGAATTACCCTCTACAATTGGAAGTATCCCATCTCCTGCAGGGTTCATACGTTATGAGGGGAAAGATGCTCGCTATACCTCCTTCGTCAGGAACCTCCCCCTGTTGCCCGCTGACTCTATACTGAGGTATTATGATGGAAGTCCCAACGACTCGCTCGCTCGTTATTATTATAGGCGTATAGCACTTCCGCTACTAAAACATAGCGAACAGTGCGCTGATGTCTGTATGAGGTTACGGGCAGAATATCTTTTTACCACTCGCCAATTCTTCGACATCCGTTTTTCTGATACACGCCACCATGTCTTGAGATATTATTATGGCTACTATCATCCTGCACTCAATCGGTATCTGAAAAGAGTGTTCGAGGTTGCCAATACGGAGTCGATGAAAGCCTCTATGCCTCTGAGAAAACTGGCAGACATACAGCCCGGTGATGTTTTTATTTATGATGCCAAGTCGCGTCCTTCCTCCCAGTATGGCCATGCCATGATGGTTGCCGATGTGGCTGTTCATCCAGCCACAGGCCGTAAGGCCATTCTCCTCCTGGAAGGAAGCACCCCTGCCACGAATATACATTTAGTGAAGAATCTGGCCGCCCCATCCCATTCACCCTGGTTCTTTTTGGAAGACGACACCAACACAGCAGAGTCTGATGAAAAATCAAAGATGCTCAATTTTGGCGTAACTACATACCATACAAACGAACTGTACTATTTCGAATAGGCGCCTCTCAACGAGACGAAGATAGATTATCGTCTTCGTCATCGTCTTCGTCATCGTCTTCGTCATCGTCTTCGTTATCGTCTTCGTTATCGTTTTCGTTATCGTTTTCGTTATCGTCTTCGTTATCGTCTTCGTTATCGTCTTCGTTTTCGTTAATACTTTAACCCAATTACTAAGCACTATAACCCTTAACCTTTAACCTAATTACTAAGCACTTTACCCTAAAAACTAAACACTTTAACCCTTAACCTTAAAACTTTAACCTAAAAAATTGGAGGTATACCAATTTTTTCGTACCTTTGTCCCCGAAAATGTCTACTTTCGGCATTTTAAATTTCACGGTTTTTCGTAATAGCCTTTGGGTCAAGCGTTTACGCCACTTAAGGGGATTTTAAGGTATGTCCTTTCAACTGATGACTAGTATGCCTATTTAGAGGCAGTTCTTCGCTAGACAACAATGATTACGAAGAACACCTCTTTCTAATCTCGTTGGTCTACGCGACATATCTATAGCACCTGGAGAACTTGGTGTATTGTAAACAACATAAGTCGTATACTCTATGAGCGACATCATGAAAAAAGATGCTACGACATTGGCTTTGAATATCCAAAAGGTAGAGGATAAGATAGCGGTAATCCGCAATGTCGAGGTGATTGCCGATGCAGATGTGGCAAAACTATATGGCGTAGAGACCAAACGAATCAACGAAGCTGTAAGGAACAACCCAGACAAGTTCCCTGAAACGTATATGTTTGAGTTGAATAAGAGCGAGTTAGTAGATTTGCGGTCGAAAATTTCGACCACAAATGTCTCAGCAATGAACCGCAATCCGACTAAGGTTTTCACTGAGCGTGGCTTGTATATGCTTGCCACTATCTTGAAGGGTGAACAGGCTCGTAACATGACGTTTGCTATCATAGAGACATTTGTCAAGGTTCGCGAACTGAAGCGGGAACTACTTGATCTGCACAAAGAGACCGATAAGGCGAAACAGCAGACGAAGATGCAGCATTTCGGTGAAGTACTTACTGATATTGTGATGCCAGACTTGCAGACTAGTGAGACAGAGTCCTCACTGGAGATTAATTTCCTCATTGGCAAGATCAAGCATACCGTAAAGCGCGTACGCAAGGATGAGCCAAAGAAATAATAACACGAAGTTATCGTTATCGTTAACGTTATCGTTTAATTATAATTATGCCAAAATCAAATAGATACAAGATGAAATCAGAAACCATGAGTAAAACGGAAAGAATACTCTATGGAATTGTCGTTACTATAGCTGTGGTTGTAGTCATAATGTGCATCTACTCATGTTTAATGGATTAAGAATAGGTTAAGGTTAGCGTTAAGGTTTGAAGGGGTCTTCACTCTTCACTTAAAAAATCATCTCTGATATTTTATTCCCCATGAAATGTGGAAGAAGAAATTCTTCAATCATTATAATCAGCCGTTTAGAAATAGGTTAATCAATCCATTCTACAGATGGAGATTAAAAAATCGTAAAATTTCTTTGCTATCCAATAACTGTAACGGTGCATGTATCTTGCATGATTTGGGTCTCTCGTTTGACTCTCCTTTTGTTAATCTATGGCTGTATCCTGAAGATTTCATAAAATACTGTGAAGTTATTGAACATTACCAAACTTGTGAATTAGAGTTCATTGATGGATGGGGAGGCTATCAATACCCACTGGCAAGACTTGACGATATAACTATCCATTTCATGCATTATCAAACAGTAGAAGAAGCTAAACAAAAATGGAAAGAGCGTAGTAAACGGATCAATAAGGAAAACATATTTATCTTGCTCACAGAAAGGGACGGACTCACCCAGGAGCAAATGAAAAGGTTAAATAAGCTACCCTACCCCAAAGCCATACTAACACATCTACCTATGCCAGAAATCGAGTACACCTACTATATCAGGGGTTTTGAAAATGAGGGACAATGCGGTATCCTTTCCGAATACTCAATGACAAAGTATCCTGGTCGTAAATGGTATGATGATTTCAACTACGTAAAATGGTTCAACAACAAGACACCGTGATATTTTTCAAAAGTCTGTTCGCAAAGCCTAGGCAAGAGAATAATGGGAAAAGTTTAAAATTATTCTGGCTATTGTGGCAGCGGCAATAATTGCATTTTGCGCCTACACTGTGATGATAGATTAATGAAGCATCCGAAGGCAGAAAAAATAAAGAGTCATGAACATCAAAATACCATTACCGGCAGGATTTCTTGAGGAAGAAGTCAGATGCGACTACACGGTCTCGAAAGAGATGAAGAAAGTGTGGGCTGTAGAACTTGACTTGTTGGCAGAATTTCAACGCGTTTGCAAACTTCATGATATCAAATATTCAGTATGTGGTGGAACCCTGTTGGGTGCTATTCGCCACAAAGGTTTTATTCCCTGGGACGATGATATCGATGTAATGATGATGCGCGATGAATATGAGAAACTTTGTAAGTTGGCTGATGAATTCAAGCATCCCTATTTCTTTCAGACAGAAGAAACTGATCCTGGTTCTCTTAGGGGACATGCCCAACTCCGTAACAGTGAGACCACGGGCATCCTCAAGCACGAACTGAAATTTAAGCGGCCTTTCAACCAAGGCATCTTCATTGATATCTTCCCATTGGACAACTGCCCCGACAATCAAACTATATTCAAATTAGGTGGATATCTCTCCAAATTCTTAAAAAAATGCAGTTCCTTGTTTGCTAATATTTCTGTAAGGCACGACAACAAAAACGATAATGTCGTTATCCGGTTTTTACATAAATTATTCTATCCTATCAATAAATGGTTGATGGATGTTTTTTATCATGCATTTGAGTTTGTTATTAAAAACATAGGAAGCAAGAAATCAAACAGGGTCTCTATGCTTAGTGTTTTCTATCCTATGGAAAAGATGAAGCGTAAAAAGGTATGGATGGAAAGTTTGACAGAAGTACCCTTTGAAAATATAACCGTCAGTGTACCTGCTGCCTACGAAGAAGTCCTAACCAACTTTTTTGGTGACTGGCATCAATTCGTAAAGGGAGGCAGTTTGCATGGAGGTGCCTATTTTGACACAGAAAAACCTTATACTTACTACATCAACGGTGATGGCAAATTATAATTAGAATTTACCATATATTATGTTTATCTAAGAATGAAATCCTTTAAAATCATTTTGTTTTTGCTATTTTTCTTTTCCTTGCAATCTTGTGGAGGAGAAGATGATGGTTATATTACCATTGATATAGAGCAACGGAATGATAACCAAAATGAAGACGGAGATGATGACGATAATGGAGATAATGACGAAGGAGATAACAATAATACAGGTCCTAACGATTCCATTCCCACGATACCAAACGATAATAAAAATTCCTCAAAGGCTTATTTGTATTATGAGAGATTTTATTCTGAAGGTATTAGTCACCAAAGTGCTGCGTGTTATGGAGATTATGCTTTCTTTATCTCTTCCAGGTTAATGAACATCATGGTGTTTAATATGGAATCAAGTAAAAATATATATGTTTTAAATCAAAATGCTGTTGGCTCAACTAATGTGTACCACTGCAATCAAGCCTGCTTCGGAACACAGAAATACAGCGAAGAAGATCCCTTCCCCCTTCTATATATATCTCAGTTCCAAAATAAGGATAATCGCTGTTTCATCACAGTTTTCCGAGTGCTGCCCACTTCAGCTGGTACCGGACAGGAATACACAGCCTTTGCTTTTGAGCGTATACAAACCATATTCTTCCCAGTAGCCACTGACGAAAATAGTCTTAACAACGTAAATGCCGTCATCGACACAGATCATCATTTCATTTACACCTATTCTCGAAATAACAATGCCGATGCTGAGAATTACATGCAATGCAAAATCTCCAAATTCAGCATCCCCGACCCATTGGAATTAAACACTGTTTATCTATCCGACAGTGATATCCTCGACAGTTATTTCATTCCTACGGAGGCGGCAAATATGCAGGGAGGTGCTTATAACGATGGATTGCTATATATAGGTAGAGGGAAAGCATCTGCCGGTTACATTAACCTCTATGTTATTGATTTAGCAAATCGTAAACTTTGGTTTATGGTTGATCTATTGAACCATGGTTTTAGCCTAGAGCCAGAAGGTGCCTATTTCTATAAAGACGATTTGTATATTGGTGCCAGTAGAAGCATATTCAAATTTACTTTTAAATACGAGAACAGTTCTGCCAAGGCTATTGCCATACCATTTGACATACCAGAATAGCAAATAAACAGGATAACATATTATTATGGCAAGTGAATTAAAACAAAAAACCATAAAAGGATTGGCTTGGAACACCATTCAGAATTTCACCAACCATGGTGTGGAATTTCTGCTGATGCTCTTTATGGCCCGACTGTTAGGGCCAAAGGAATATGGAATCATTGGCCTAACTTCAGTTTTTATGGCCATCGCGAGTACTTTTGTCAACAGCGGTTTTACCAATGCACTAATCAGAAAGAAAGATTGTACGAATGATGATTTCTCCACAGTTTTTATCTTTAATCTTTTTATCAGTTTCCTCTGCTACTTAATTATTTTTTTTATTGCTCCTTATGCTGCAGAATTCTACAAGGAACCCATTTTGTGTCCTGTTTTACGATCGATAGGTTTACTGCTAATTACCCAAGCCTTTTGTGCGGTTCAAAGTACTATTCTCACGAAAAATATTGATTTTAAGAAAAGAACAAAACTCACTGTTTCCAAAAATATTATCTCTGGTTTAGTAGGACTCTTATTTGCATTTTTAGGATTCGGCGTATGGGCATTGGTTATCCAGGCTTTAACAGCAAGTATTCTATATTCTATCATGCTATGGTCAACCACAGAATGGTATCCTAATTTACATTTTTCAAAGAAATCTTTTAAAGAACTATTCGGCTACGGTTCAAAATTACTTATCTCCAGTCTCATCAACCAAACATACATGCAAATCTATCCGATAGTCATTGGTAAGTTCTTTTCTGCCGCCACCTTGGGTAATTATAGCAGAGCCAGACATTGGGGACTTCTTGGCTCTAAAAACATCTCAAACATTATACAGGGTGTGACCTTCCCCGTATTAGCAAAGATTCAGGATGATGATGAGCGATTGGAAAATATTTACCGCCGAATGATCAGGACATCCTGTTTCATTATTTTCCCTATCATGATAGGAATGTCTGCCGTTGCCAAGCCATTAACTTTAGTTATAATTGGTGAGAAGTGGGAATTTAGTGCCTACCTTTTACAGATTATTTGTTTCTCTCAGATGTGGTGGCCTGTTCAAAAACTTAATCTCAACTTGCTACAAGTAAAAGGACGTTCTGACCTTTTTCTAAAATTAGAGATTATAAAGAAAATCTTGGGCGTTTGTATCCTGTGTATATCTGTTCCTATGGGTATTATTGCTATGTGCTACTTTAGCGTCTTGTCTTCTATGATAGCAGTTTATATTAATACCTATTATACTGGTAAACTCATCCACGTTGGCTACTTGAAACAGATGCGTGATATTGCTCCCACATTGTTGCTTGGTATGGTCATGTGGGTTGTTGTATTGTTCACTATACATTTTATTCCCAACATATACATTCAATTGCCTGTCGGCGTCCTTCTTGGAGCCGCTATATACGTTGGAGGTTCCTACTTATTGAAATTTCCAGAATTGAAAGAAGTTCTCGTCATGTATAAGGACATTAAAAACAGAAAAAAATGATCCTTTACCGGATACCATCCGGTTATATTTGTGGCCATTAGTTTGGTTGTGACTATTTGTATCACTCATTTCTACAAATATTGGAGGATCTCTTTAAAATAGAGTATTTCTTCTTTGATAAAGTACTAAGTTCATCGGCCCTCCCATGTTGAAGATGACAGAGAAAATTTTGGCGAAACAGAAAAAGATAAAAGTTAGAAATTGAGGAACAAAATATCTGGTGTATAATACTTATCCCTATCACCACAGAACGTAGTGCGTTGCCGAATTATGAGTTTATTCTACAATGCGAATGCCGAAGGATTAAAGAAAGGATGCTTGACGTAGGTAATTGGAGGGATTGACTGGTGGAAGTCAATACATGATACAGAGGCTTTGTTGGCAGTGATTAATCTCAGGGGTGTCGTAAGAACATCAGGCTAATTGAAAACAAGAAAAATGTTAAGAAATGAAGTTTTTATTAAAAAATGTTCATCCATATAGGATAATAATTGTATATTTGCAACGCAACATTGTGTATGTTTAAACTTAAAGAATTGAAGATGTGAGATTTTTTTCTATTACATACGATTTGAGACAGCCGGGAAGAAAATATGATGAGCTGTATGAAGGTATCAAAAAGTTGGTTGGTGAAGGTAATTGGCAACATCCGATGGAGTCGTTTTGGGTGATTGCAATATCCGACTATTCAACTAATAATTCTGAGACCATGTTCGGATTACTTCGCCAATATATTGACGATAACGATAGTCTTTTCATTACAAGAATTGACAATACTGACCATCAAGGTTGGATGCCCATGAATTTCTGGAATTGGTTTAAAGAAAAAAAAGTACAACTATGATAGAGACTGTATCACTTCAGAATTTCAAATGCTTTTCTGAAAAACAAGATATCAGGTTGGCCCAAATCTCCATCTTGTATGGTCATAATGGCCGGGGTAAATCCTCTCTTTCACAGGCTTTGCTCCTCATAGGTCAGTCTATGAAGGAACGCAATGACCTAGACCAGTTGAGCATTGTTGGAGAATTGGTTAAGTTGGATACTTTTTCTGACATTAGGACTGCCAACAGCAAGAAAGAAGAGGTTAAGTTTTGGATTAACACGGACAGAGAGAATGTGGAAATGGGATTCTCACCATATCCTAACAAGCCGCAACTGGGTAGGTTGTCAACTTTGCTGTACAATGGTGAAGACCGTTTCGTTGTTCAGACGACACAGACTGCTGAGGCTACCGACGAAAGTAGAAAGGTAGCATTCTCCACATCCGATATCAGTGTGTTTCAGCAACTTAAGAGTGTCGTTTATATTTCGGCCGGTCGCTTAGGACCTATAAACGATGTGATGAGGAACGACTCGCTACCTCCCAACAATATTGGTACAAGGGGGGAGAACCTACTAAATGCCCTGTCGCACCAAACCACAGAATTTGTTGATTATGTTGGACATTTGCTCTCAAGGATATTGGGTGGTGCAGCTGTAAAGATACTCGACTCGAAAGCTACCCGATTGGAATTGATGCTTAACTCGCGTGACGGAAGCGATTTATTCCACCCAGTAAATGTGGGCTTTGGCTACAGCTATGTCCTGCCAGTCATCGTGGGCACCCTACTTGCTGAAAAAGGAAGTCTCGTGATAATTGAGAATCCTGAGGCTCACCTACACCCTGGAGCACAGTCACGTATCATAGAGTTTTTGATTGAGCAGTCGATCAAAAGAGACTTACAACTGATTATCGAGACTCACAGTGACCACGTGGTGAACGGTATGCGCATTTCCATGAAGAAGGGTGTAATAAAGCCTTCTGACAGCATTATACAGCATTTTGCATATGCAGAGCAGGAAACATCTCCTGAAATAACCTGCATTACCTGCGACGCAAATGGAAATCTGAGCGATTATCCAGATGACTTTCAGGACGAGTGGACATCACAAATGTTGGAATTGGTATGACTTATTTTGCCTGTTTCAATGATCTTTCAATACAGCCGCTGTGTAACTCGGAAACGAGTGTGGAGCAACGAGTACGGAACTTTCTCATCATGTTGAGGGAAGTGAGGAAACATACACATATTACCAAGGTTCGACATGCAGGTGATATGGCTTCAATTCGATTGACACCAACCATGACCTTGCAGGACTATCTGAATGCACGTACGAAACAGCCCGCAGTAAGGGCTTTACTTGGTATTTTCACCCAACCACAGGTAGATATGGATGATAATATCTCACTACAAAGATATTTTGATACTACGACAGAGGTGAAATTGGGGAATAAGGATGTGGTCCTTGCAGACGGTTTCAATGCCGCCTATTGCCAAAACACATTCTGTGTGGGCTTTGAGTCGTGCATACCGTGGCAGAGTGACTTCTTCAATCTGGTCGTAACTTCCAATGAGAAGAAAAACGAAGTAATTTGGGTGTGTATTTCATCTCCGAATGTGTATAGTTCGGAGGAGGAACATGCGCATCGCAAGCCAGCTTTTGACCAGTGGCTGCAAGAAAGGAATGTTGAACTGGTGGAAAGCAAAATTCTGCCCAAGAATAAGCCAAGTAACGTTGAAGGAGATCATGGTCAGCATTTGCTGAAAGAACACGCAAAGATATTGAATCGTAATCCCTACGTAGAAGGAGCATTGACTTCACTTCCGTTTAAACCACATTCCCGCGAATACGTGTCTAAGATTTATGACGATGGTTTATTAGATATTGTATTGTGGTGGGAGGATGAAGGTTATAGTATGCGCGTGAAGACTACAGGCCGCAATGTGGCTGAGACTAGGGAGATTGCCAAAATCCTAAGGGAAAAATACGGAAGAGGCAAGTAAGAATTCTCTTCAATAGAAGAATAGTCAGAGCAGAAGAGATGGTTCAATTCTCTGCTGAAGCAAAGGCAGAAGGTAAAGGAGTTGCCGTGAAATACAACAAGTTCACCGGTCTACCCATGTTGAAGATGAAGGATAGAATTCTTGAAAAAACAGTAATGGATGATTCACTAAAGGGAAAAACGAGTGATTATAAGCCTCTCTTTATTTAAAGTTCATCCCCTTGATATGGCTGTATAAAAGATACTAATATGCAATGTGATACTGTCAGAGAACAGAAATATGAAAAAGAATTTCCATTGGAAAAACGTATGGAAGGATATAAAGCAGTCTAAGTTTACAAAGTTAGGCTGGCTGATAAGTGGTGTCCCAGGAAGTTTGATAGTATGGCTTTTGACAGGTGACGGTGGATCTACTATAAATTGGAGCAATGCACTAATCGTAGGGAAGATTATCCTTGGATGGTATGCTCTTATAATAATTTTATTTTTAGGCAAACATCTTGTGAAATATGTACACAATACGTATGTGGATTCTTTATACGGAGAAGTTATCAGTAATCTCACAGAATTAAACTTACAATTAAAAGAACTTATAAGGAGTGATAACATTGAAGATGCCTGTTTGATGAAACTATTGAAGAAGATTTGTAACGATTTGAAACTGTTTTTCGACAATAAGACCCATGCAAAATGCGGAGTATCAATCAAGGTGACTTTATCAAAGGACAAGGAGATTACTTCCTGGTTGTTTCAAAACCTATGCCGTGATGACAAAAGCACATACCGCGATACTGAAGAATACCAGAAAACAGCCCACACAGTTGTGGGCAACACACCGTATCAACATGTTGTTAACAAATTGATGAATCACAGTACAAAGATTGCATACATCAATAATAATATTCCAGAGGCGAAAGACTATCTGAATACGAGTAAAATAACCGAAGATACGGTTTTGCCATATAAAAGTGAACTTGTGTATCCAATAATTCCTTTGAAACACGCAAAGGGTGACCCTGTAATGTGTGGTTTTATTTGCATTGATTGCGACAAGGTAGATAAATTTGATGAAAAACGCTATGATGTGCCGGTAATTGAGAGCATAATTGACAATTTGTATGAATTACTTGAAAGAATCATTGATACCCCTAAAAATGAAAAATAATTTTAAAGTGGTCGACTTTAAGGCCGATAGGCTTGTAATAGTGAAAAATGACGTTGGTAGAAAAAATCAACAGCATAGTACTCGTAGGGTAGTCGTGCGACTATTTGATGAGGCTACCGTGAACAGGTTAATAGAGGCTGGAGGACAGCAGACTGTAACAAAGCCTTCAAGACTTGGGAGGTGGTGGAAATAGTAACGTTATTATGGGAAAGATACTGATTATTGTCAGAACTTAGTTAATAACAAAGTCATTACGGCAAAAGGAAATCTTGGCGCATTTAGAAAATTTGTACTTTATCTAGTCATTTAAGGTTAAAAAATAACAATCAAATTGAATTAGATGGAAAGTCACGAAAATCAAAGAGTTGTTAGTATTCATTGCTTGACTTACAATCAAGCATCATACATTCGCCGATGTTAGGATGGATTCGTGACAATTAATTGTTGAATAAGAATCTGGGTAGCAATTAAAATAGCACAACAAAACTTAAAGTAAAAAAGTGCCCATGAGTAAGACTGGATATTTCAAATTAATGACGAACTGTGGGCGGAAGCTGTCATCGTGCTAGACACATCTACACTGGGTAATATGAAGTCTAAGAAGGCACTGATAGTGATACTTAATATCGAGAACATGACAGATACCTGTACTCTCGCGTCTTATGCTTGATGTACAGAAGTTGTCATCATATAATAAAGGCTTTAAAAGCCGAGAATCTCTTTATTCCTAATTATGGTTTTTACTAAAGCAGTAGAATCGAAAAGAAAAGAATCGCAGAGAATCATCGCATTCGATGTCATGAGGATCATCGCAATATTTGCTGTGTTATTGTTACATTATTCTTCGCAAAGATTTTATATATCCTTCCCCTCATCGGAATGGGAGATAAGAAATATCTATGATTCTATGGTGAGATGGGGTGTTCCCGTTTTCGTTATGATATCTGGAGCCCTATTTCTTGACTCAAACAAAAAACTCAGCATAAAGAGGTTGTACACAAAAAATATCTTACGCATTACATGTGCTTTCCTATTTTGGTCTTTAATTTACCTTTTGTATGACATCTTGGCAACAAACCGCCAAAATGTCACACTGGGGGGGGGTAATAAGTGGAGTGCTAAAAGGGCCTTTCCACTTGTGGTTTCTAAAAATGCTGCTCGGATTATATATAATGGCTCCGATTCTCAAAATAATAGCCAACAACAAAAAAATTGAGGAGTATTTTTTGTTACTCTCCCTGATAACTGTTTTCATACTTCCTTGGTTTTTCAAATTCCTTGGCTTTTTAAACTTAAACCTTTCTCACCTGTTTAATGCTTTTTATGAGAAAATGGATATCAAAATTGCTTTGGGATTTACGGGATTCTTCATTCTAGGGCATTATCTTAAAAACAAAACCTTTAATCCCATTATTCGCAAGACTATCTATTTTCTCGGATTAATCAGTTGGATATGCGTCATTATATTAACGCACTTTAAATCATTTCATAGTAATTACGCTGATACTTTCTTCTATAATGATTTATCGCTATTTACTCTAATAGAGGCTATAGCCGTCTATATATTTATCAGTCACAAATTCAAGAATTACAAATCCAAATATTCACCTTTAATCATAAAGATTTCCAATCTGACTTTTGGTGTTTATCTCATCCATATACTCATCAGACAATTCCTACAAGATTCCTTTGGAATAGATTCATATACCTTAGGTGTTGGGTGGAGCATTCCTGTTTTATCTATAGTTACATTTACCATTTCATTGTTTTTATCATATGCAATCTACAAAATCCCATATGCAAACAGATTTGTTATTTAGTTATTATTGGGTAATTGTAAAAAACCTACACTTTAATGTATTTAAAAAATAACAATATTAATTATTATCATGGATACCAAAATTGACTTTGTTGTTACATGGTTGGACTCTAATGATCCCGTTTGGCAGGAGGATTATAGAAAATATAAAAATCAAGGTTTAGAGGGTGATACCGACAAATCACGGTTTCGTGATTGGGATTTATTCCGCTATTGGTTTAGAGCAATTGAGAATAATGCCCCATGGGTAAATAAAGTATTTCTCGTCACCAATGGCAAATTTCCTGATTGGATTAATCCGAATCATCCCAAATTGGTTTTAGTTAAGCATTCCGACTATATTCCTCAGGAGTTTCTCCCTACATTTAACTCATGTACTATCGAGTTACACATGCACAAAATACCAGGTCTTTCAGAGCATTTTGTCTATTTTAATGACGATTGCTACTTAAATAATCCTGTTACACCAGATTATTACTTTAAAGAAGGACTGCCATGCGACAGTAATGCCGAAACGGTTTTCAATGTTCCTGTATATGACAAGGCGTATAAATTGGGTATCTATCCTTCTATGCTAACAGATATTGGCGTAATTAATGGACATTTCAATCGATGGAAAACCGTTCGACAATCAATGAAAAGATGGTTTGGGCCACATTTAGGACTGGGTGGTATTCTGCTGAGTTACTACTTAAGAAGGCAAGGACGCTTCGTCGGATTTCAATGGAGACATTATGAGCATGTTTTTTTAAAATCTACTTTTTATGAAGCCTGGGAAAAAGAACCCGATATGCTCAATAAAAGTTGTACAAGATTTCGAGAAGATATTATTCTAAATCCGTATTTCTTCCGCTATTGGCAATTCGCAACAAACAAATTCTATCCCGTAAAACTCGATTCTGGCATTAATATCAGGATTCACAAAGGAACCTTACGTAAAATTATCTCGACACTTCACAACGAAAAAATAAAATCACTTTGTTTAAACGACACCCCATATTGTAAGGAAGAAGACTTTGATGAAATAAAGGATATTCTTCACACGGAATTTTCAAAGAAATTCCCTAAAAAATCATCGTTCGAAATATAAATGATATGATTGATTTGAAAATCACTCTACCTGAAGGATTTCTTGACGAAGAAGTGAGAAGCGGCTATAAGGTCTCTCATGAAATGAAGAAGGTATGGGCAGTGGAACTTGACCTGCTTGCTGAATTTCAAAGGGTATGCAAAAAACATCATATCAAGTATATTGCATCTGGAGGAACCATGCTGGGAGCTGTTCGCCATAAAGGATTCATACCCTGGGATGATGACATTGATCTGATGATGCTACGAGAAGAATATGAAAAACTGTGCGAAGTAGCACCTTTTGAATTTAAACATCCCTATTTCTTTCAGACAGCTAAAACCGACCGGGGATTTTTCAAGGGATTTGCCCGGTTGAGAAACAGTGAAACGACAGCCATCTTTAACTACGAGAGAAAGTCAAAGTTCAGATTCAACCAGGGAATCTTTATAGATATATTTCCAATGGACAATGTGGTGGATGATAAGAATCTTTTGGAAAAGCAATACCAACAAGTAAAAACATTATCGGAAAAAGTAAGTTCTGCTTCCTATTACAACTATCGGTTTTATCGCAAGAATACACTTAAGAACAAAATACTTCATTTTATGCTACCCGTTCTCAAAAGACCTTCCTTCTGGTTATTGCGACCAGATAAAAAGGAAGAATTGTTTGAAAAAGAATGTCAGCGGTATAACAACACAAACACAAAATATGTTGGACTACTCACTTTTCAGTTCAACAACCGCGTTCATGATATTGAACGCGAGGATATGAACCATTTGATTGTGTCAGATTTTGAATTCCTAAAGGTTCCTAATATTGAAAACTATGATAAGGCCTTGCATTGGAAATTTGGCGACTATATGACACCTGTTAATAATCCGAGTTATCATCAGGGCGTTTTTTATGATGCAGAACATTGCTACAAAGATTATCTAAATGGTAAACTCAATTTTTAATTTAACCCTTTTAGTTTAATATAAACATAAAAAATAAATAATATGCAAAAAGAAATGATTAATTTTACAATTGGTCCTGTCATGTCAAGTGAAACAGTAAGGGCTATTGGTGCAGAGCAAGTCCCGTACTTTCGCACACAAGAATTCTCTAACTTGATGCTTGAAAACGAAAAGTTAGTAAAGAAATTCGTAAAAGCGGATGATAATGCAAGAGTTGTCTTTATTACGGGTTCCGGAACCGCTTCTATGGAGGCAACCGTTATGAACGTATTTACCCCCAATGATAAAGTGCTGGTCATAAATGGTGGTAGTTTTGGGCATCGATTTGTGCAACTATGCCAAATTCATGACGTTCCTTATACAGAGATTATTCCTAAATTTGGATGTGATATTACTGATGAAATGTTGCTGCCTTATGAGGGGAAAGGATATACAGGATTCCTTGTAAACATTGATGAAACTTCAACAGGTGTTTTGTACAATATTAATAGAATCAGTGAATTCTGTAAACGAAACCACATCTTTCTTGTCGTTGACTCAATAAGTTCTTTCCTATGTGATCCTTTCGACATGAAAGAATTAAGCGCTGACGTGGTAATAACCGGTTCACAAAAAGCATTGGCTTGTCCCCCGGGTATATCATTGATTGTCTTATCAGAAAGAGCATTGAAAAGGGTAGAAGAAAATAACGTAAAATCAATGTATTTTGATTTAAAGGATGCTTTAAAGAATGGTGAACGTGGGCAAACCCCCTTTACACCAGCCGTTGGTATTCTTCGTCAGATCAACATGAGGTTACATGAGATTGATGATGCCGGTGGGGTTGAGAATGAAAATAAACGCATAGGTGATTTGGCAAAAGACTTTAGGGAAAAAATTAAAAACCTTCCCTTTGAGCTTGTTTCCAATTCTCTTCCTAATGCCGTAACTTCTCTTCATCCATTGACAGCCTCAGCTTTTGATATTTTCTTAATTTTAAAAGACGAGTATAATATATGGATTTGTCCCAATGGAGGTGAACTGAAGGATAAAGTGTTCAGAGTTGGTCATATTGGAGCCTTGACAGAAAAGGACAACTCAACACTCGTTGATGCTTTTCTCGATTTACAACGAAGAGGTATCATCTGATGAATAAAAAAATAACAATTTTATTAAGGAATGACGAAAGTGTGGATCAGGATCTTCTTGATCTTGTTCATTTGGCATTTGCTGAACGTAAGAAGCAAGGGCTGAATTTTACATGTATCAATTATACTATAGATGATATAAAAAAGAAAGCCGAGGGCGCATGGGTATTTCTCGCATACGATGAATCCAAACTTGTGGGTTGTATCTTCTTTCATGTTTACCCGAATAAGGGGAACTATGGGTATATTGAAGTCGTTTCTGTCCATCCGGACTATAAAGGAATGGGAATTGCAGGTTTGATATTTAAAGAAATACTAAATAAAGCGAAAACTCTTGGTGTAGAGTATATTGGCAGCGATACTGCAGTAAATGCAAAAAGTTCTGTGAAATGGCATCAGAAAAACGGATTTAAAATTGTAAGACTGCAGTCCTCACCAAAATCTAACTATTATTCATATGTATTTAGAAATCAACTAAAGACCCCTTCTATCTGGAATAGTTCTTTGTGGGCAAACACTCATTTCTTCTTCTCTTCATTGAATTGTAGATTTATGAGGGACAAATATGGTAGAATAACTTTGATAGGAAAAATTATCCGAAAGGTAAAAACGATAGTAAAATAATAAACCTTTTAATTTTCGAATAATGTTGAGATTTAAATCTTATTTGAAGAAATTTTACAGGAGGAACATATATTACCCCTATATTTGGCAATCGGAATTAGATAATCGGGCAAAGTCATTGTCAAGCAAAAAAGAGATTGTCATTGCATTTATTGTTATTAATATTCCCATGTGGAAATATCAGCCACTTTATGATTTGCTGAAAAAGAATAAGCGGTTTAAGTTGTACATTGTACTCTCTCCTTCAGTTAAATATAGTTTTGAAGAAAGATGCAGAGACGCACAGTTAATGAGAGAATATTTCTCTGAGAGAGGAATGGAATTTATTGATTGGGACATTGAACATCAGGGTGATCCCGTTGATATTAAAAAGGAAATCAACCCTGATATTTTGTTTTATACTCAACCTGGTATTCATGTATTTACAAAATTGCATTCCTTTAGGCATTTCAAAGACAAATTATTATGCTATACCTTCTACGGCTTTATCACAACTGATAACAAGCATTTTTATGACAGGGAATTTCTGAATATAGCATGGAAACTGTATTATCCCATGGAAACGCAAAGGAAATTGGCCCGAAAATATGCTGAACGCAAAGACGCCAATGTGGTTGTGTCTGGTTATTCTGAATATGACCGATTCGTTACAGGCCCCTTCCATAACGTTTGGAAGACAAATAATCCTCATGTAAAGAAAATCATTTGGGCACCCCATTTTACTATTACAAGATCCCTGATAGCAGGTTTTGCACCTCGTTCTAATTTCTTGTGGATGGCTGATTGGATGTTAGATTTTGCTGAGCAATATAAAGATAAACTTCAAATTGCATTTAAACCCCACCCTCGCCTCTTGTCGGAACTATATGATCATAAGGACTGGGGTAAGGAAAAGGCTGATGCGTACTATGAGAAATGGAGGAATCTTGCTAATGGACAACTTGAAACAGGTGATTTCGTGGATCTATTCTATTATTCTGACGCCATGATTCATGACAGTGATTCTTTCGTTATCGACTATATGTATTTCAATAAACCCGAAATGTTTATAACCAAGGATATTAACATTCAGAAACAAGAAGCAGATGAATTGTCAGGTTTAATATATGATAATATATATGTTGGAAGTTCGAAAGAAGAAATTAAAGCATTTATTGATAATGTGGTTTTGGCAGGAAATGACAATAAAGTAAAAGCCCGCCAAAAGATTATGAAAAAATATTTACTTCCTCCAAATGGCAAATTGGCATCAGTGAACATGTATAATGATTTATGCAAGTCACTTGGGGCGGAAAGTTAATACATAAGTCTTCATTGAATTAAATACCTGGTTATTATGAAAAAGGTCATTACATACGGAACATATGATTTGCTCCATCAAGGGCATATCAATCTGCTGAAGCGAGCAAAGGCATTGGGAGATTATCTTATTGTAGGTGTCACTAACGATAGCTTCGACCGCGACCGCGGAAAGTTAAATGTGCGAAATAACGTTTTGGAGCGTGTTGAAGCTGTAAAGGCAACAGGACTGGCAGACCAAATTGTCATAGAAGACTATTTCGGACAGAAAATCGACGATATCCAAAAATATGATGTGGATATCTTTGCCATAGGTTCCGACTGGGTTGGGAAATTCGATTATCTGAACGAATACTGCCAAGTGGTGTATCTGCCAAGGACTGAGGGTATCTCTTCAACGATGCTTCGGGAAGAACTGCAAGAGGATATCCGTATCGGTATCATTGGCACAGGTCGTATTGCCCAAAGATTTGTACCAGAATGTGAAGTGGTAAATGCAGTCAAAATCGTGGATGCATACGACATCAACCGTGGTATTGCTGAGGATTTTGCTTGGAAAAACCAGATTCTTCATGTTTCTCAATCACTCGAAGAAATGATGGAAAGGGTGGATGCTGTATATATCGCTACGCCTCATCTCAGCCACTATGAACTGACAAAATATGCACTGGAACATAAAAAACACGTTCTGTGTGAAACACCGTTGGTGCTAAATGGCGACGAAGCACGAGAACTGTATGAATTGGCTGAAAAAAACGATGTTATACTTTTAGAGGCCAACAAGACAGCCTTCTCTCCAGCCTTTAACCACCTCATTACGATGATAAAGAGCGGATTCATTGGTGAGGTGGTGGATATCAACGCTTCAGAATCAAAGTTATGGGGAGATAAATTCAATCGTGAACTGGATCCGGAACAGGCTGGTGGTTCTATGAACGAATTAGGTTCCTACCCTCTGCTGCCTATTATACGATTGATGGGTATTGACTATACGAATGTTAACCTTTATTCAAAAATGGAGAATGGTGTTGACATCTATACTCGAGGCGTGATTCGCTATCCACATGGCGTCTGTTCGTTCCAATTAGGTTTAGGAGTAAAGACGGAGGGAAACCTCGTGATTGCTGGCACCAAGGGTTATGCGTATGTGCCTGCCCCCTGGTGGTTGACGGATTATTATGAGTTCCGTTTTGAGGACCAGAATCAAAACAAGAAGTTTTTCTATAAATGGGATGGTGCCGGTCTGCGTTATGAAATTCAGGAATTTATCTCCTGTATCATCAACCATCGTTTCTCGTCTGCCCGACTTCGTCGGAAAGAGAGTATCGCCATGGCGGATATCATGCAGCAGTTTGCGGAACGGAAGAATTTTATGGAGATTTGATAGTCCTATGGGACTAGAAATCCTACAAATCTGAATAAAATCGAACAAATTGTACTGCCCACTAATAGACACCTATGGACACTAATCATAAAAAAGCAATGGAATCGTTAACAACAATTCTGTAAGAGAAAGGATTCTTCATCTGAGAGTTCACTCTCAAGGGAATAATCTTTTCACTTACACATTAGTCCAAAGGACTACATTGCTTTTTCATTCGTGATTATTCGTGACATTCGTGGGAGATAATTACATATATGAAAGAGATGAGTGTGAAAGATATTCAGATGATAAGTCTGGATATCATGAAGGATGTGCATGAATTTTGTGTAAAAAACAACATCAAATATACGCTTCAGGGAGGAACACTATTAGGTGCTGTCAGGCATAATGGCTTTATACCCTGGGATGATGACATTGATATTGCCATGCCTCGTCCTGATTACGAAAAATTTTGTAGCACGTTTTCTTCCCCAAAAGGATACCGACTCATATGTAGGCAAAATGAAGATTGTTTCTTGAGTTTTGCCAGAGTATGCGAGATGGAAAAAACATGTGTGAAAAGTATTGTCCCTTGGACAACAATCCCTACAGGTGTATTCATCGATATTTTTCCTTTGGATGGGGCTGAAGATGATAAGGAAGAGGCAGCCCAACGGATGAAGATAATCCGACGGGTATTTCATCGTACGTTAAGAGCAAGAGGTTCTTATCTGAAATGGTCGGAAGCCAAAGGATTTATGGCTAAACTGAAACTGATTGCAAAGCGGATTGTCTATTTTCATAGTGGAGCTTTTAATGAATATGACAAAATGTGCAAAGAAATCCCTTATGGCAGTACCGAACATTATTGCAACTATGCCTATCAAGAATATGGTATGAGGGAATATCACAGAACAGCCGTCCTTGAAGAATGTGAACTACATCAATTTGAAGACAGTCAATTCTACATAATGAAAGGATATGACGAAGCCCTCAAAGAAAAGTTTGGAAATTATATGGAACTCCCTCCAAAAGAGAAACGTGTTTCAAAACATGGTATCTATACGCATTTTTGGAAATAAAAACTAGATAACTCTTTGAAATGAATAAAATATTAATCGTTGGAGGAGCTAATGGAATCGGACTCTCCATGGCTCATGTCTTAGCAGAAAGAAACGAGACTCAAAAGATATATGTCGTAGATAAAGCAAAATTGGCTGCAGAATTCCAACACGAGAAGATTGAGAATATACAGTTTGACTTAACATCTCAAGACTATACTGTCTTCGACCAATTCCAAGACATAGACGGTCTCATCATTACAGCTGGATTCGGGCGGTTAGCACTCTTCAAGGATATTCCAGAAGAGATGATTGCTACTTATTTTAATGTAAATACCATTCCAGTGATTCGTATTATCAAGCATTTCTATGACAAATTGCTTAGCAATGAGGATTTTTATTGCGGTGTAATGGTAAGTATTGCCGGTTTTATGTCATCTCCCTTCTACTCCCTTTACGGTGCCACCAAGGCCGCCCTTAAGATTTTTATCGAAAGCGTAAACGTGGAATTGGAAAAGGCTGGGACAAGCAACCGTATCCTGAATGTATCTCCAGGTTCTATAGCTGGTACCAGCTTTAATCAAGGAAAGACAGACCTAAATGTCACTGCAGCCTTGGCAAAAGAAATTATATCTAAGATTGAAGCTAAAGAGGATTTGTTTATTCCTAAATATGATGAGGTGTTCCATGAGGTACTTGAACGTTATCATGCCGATTTCCGAAAAGAGGGATTACACAGTTACGAATATAAGTTAGCGTCGGGGCGCTTAAAAGAATAATTGCAATAGAGTTTCTTTTAATGTCATCAAAAAGTTACTTCAAGTTTATACTTGTTTTGGGAATCGTTCTTTTCTTCTTTGCCTGTAGCAAAGAAGAAAATGGCGCAGGACCTGAGGCAACTGAAAAACAGATTCCAGAAACAAAAGACTATAATGATGACAGTGACGATAACTCTACGTTTTTTCATAGTAAATACATTATAGCACACAGGGGATTTCATGGCAGAGGAGTTCCAGAAAACTCAAAAGAGTCTTTGATCAAGGCATTAGACTTGGGTGTATATGGAACAGAATTTGATGTTTGGCAAACAAAAGACAACATTATGGTTATTAACCACAACGAGACATATCATGGAATGGTAATTTCCAATTCTATTTATGAGGAACTTTCCCAATATTCATTAAATAATGGAGAACCATTACCTCTCTTGGAAGATTTTCTGATGATAAAAAAGGAAAAAGGAACAAATGTTAAGCTAATCATTGAAATAAAAGATTGTAATGTTTCAGAACTAGTTTCCCTTGTTGACAAATATGATTTGCAAAATGAAGTTGAATACATTTCTTTTGGTCTTCGTTTCTGTAATCAATTGGTTGATTTGGGATATGGCGATAAAACATATTATCTGGGAGGAAGAATTGAACCAGCTAATATTAAAAAACTAAATTATGGTGGAATAGATTATAACTATACCTATTATGATTCTAATGAGAATTGGGTTGCAGAAGCCAAAGCTCTAAATTTGAAAACTATCGTATGGACGGTTAATGATATGGAGAAATTAAAAGACTATGTACAAAAAGAAGTGATAGTTACCACTGATAATCCGCAGAAAGGATACGATATCGAAAAAGAACTGTTCTACGAACAGAATAATATTCAATAAATTACACCATCATTAATTATATATGATTGACCTAAACATCAAACTTCCAGAAGGATTTCTGAACGAAGAAGTGAGGTGTGACCATATTGTAACTACCCAAATGAAAGAAATCTGGGCAGTGGAACTGGACTTGCTTGCAGAGTTCCAAAGGGTATGCGATAAATACAACATTCGCTATTTTGCCTCAGGAGGAACTTTATTGGGGGCTGTCCGCCATAAAGGATTCATACCATGGGATGATGACTTGGACATAGAGATGTTTCGTGAAGACTATAATAGACTTTGTGAAGTAGGACCAAAAGAGTTTAAGAAACCCTACGTGTTCCAAAATGAATACACTGAAAGTGGTTCACTTCGTGGGTTCTCTAAACTTCGGAATAGTCAGACAACAGCCATTTATGAACATGAAAGATTAAAATGTTTTGGAGGATACGACAAAGGAATCTTTATAGACATCTTTCCTTTAGACTGTATTCTCGACGATAAAGAAGAACAGAGAAAAAAGAAAAAAAAGGCCAACAAATGGTGCAAAGCGTATTTATCAAGTATCGACATCTCTTTTCATCGTCAGCACAATAAAAATTCGATAATAGCAAGAATAAAAGATTTTCTTAGACCTATTCTCTACTTTCCTTGCAAATGGTCAAAAACTTGGCTTCATTATAAGTATGAAGAGGCATGTTCCATCGGAAATGAAACCCTAACAGAAAAAGTGGCCATCTATTGCATCTTTAATCAACGAACCATACATCATAGAATAGACTATGAGGATTCCGTGATGATGGATTTTGAGTTTCTGAAGATTCCTGTTCCCATTCATTATGACCATTGGCTAACAAACGCTTTTGGAGATTGGCATGAATTTGTAAAAGGCGGAAGTCTTCATGGTGAGAATTCTATCTTCTTTGATACCAATCTTCCGTTTATACATTTAAAGTAATGAAAACAAATAGGGTTGAAGAATATGACATTATGAAGGTGTATGGCATTTTACTTGTAGTAATTGGCCATATAACTCGTATGTATACTAACAAAGGTTTAATATCATCGATAGAAGAATCAACGGAAATGGCTTTTATAAGTGATCTCTTATATCTTTTCCATATGCCTTTATTTGTATTCATCTCTGGGGGTATTTACTATTATCAATATGAAATATTAAATAAAAAACAGAATTTCAAAAACACCTTAATCAATAAAATAAAAAGATTGCTGATTCCTTATTTTGCTTTTGGATTATTATTTCTTACACCTTTTATGGTCTTGTGTGGATATAGAGATGACCTTCTTAGTTACATCTTCCACGGAATTATCTTATCTTATGACTGTCGTCATCTTTGGTTCGTATTAATGTTATTCAACACTTTTATCTTAACTTATACTCTCAGAAAGATTTGCAACCTATTTAAAGTACCAAAATTATGGATGATTCCTATTTCATTCTGTATTTATTTGCTATCAACTCATTTTCCTCTTTGTTTACAAATTCAGGCTACGGCAAAATATCAGTTTTGGTTTGTCTTGGGATACTTTTATTTATGTAATAAGAATCTGTACTCAAATATTTCTGTTGTGAGTGGATCATTGGCCCTACTTCTTCTTACTACAATTGCTGTAGGACACTACAACTTAAATGTTCCACTTTTAAGAACAATTTGCCCTTTTGTTGTCATTATTCTATTCTACAAATGTTCATCGCATTCTAAAAAAATAGTAAACAACAAACTATATATTGCTATTTCAAAAAACAATTTTGGCATCTATCTATTTCATCCAATTATAATATATGTGATTTATCACTATTTCTCAAATTTAATTATCAATCCATACTTGTTTTCAATATTAACGTTTTTTCTTGTTACAACACTAAGCATCTTATTCACCGAACTGGTGAGAAAACTTCATTTACATTTAATCATTGGTGAGAATGCTAAATAATTTTTTTAAAAGAGTAAAGAGCGCAATAAATAATGGAAGAATTAAAAATTTCTTCTATTGGATTACTAATATACCTTCAGGCATCATTGTTACGAATGCTTTGATCTATCAAAAAAGCAACAAAATTCGTAATAATAATCTAGGCGATGACATTAATTTTTATATGATCAAGGAACTTACCTCAAGACCAGTTATAAACTATTGGGATATTTGCAGGTTTGGTATTATTCATATAAATAATTATATGTGTATTGGAAGCATCCTTGAATATATGGTCACTAATGATACGATTGTTTGGGGAGCGGGAGCTTTATATGGTGGTGATAGAAAGTTGAAGGCCATTCCTAAAAAAATTTTAGCTGTAAGAGGAAAACTCACAAGAGAATATCTCCTTAATGAAGGAATTAAATGCCCTGAAGTATATGGAGATCCTGCACTTCTGTTACCTTTTATTTTAAAATGTAACTATTCAAAAAGATACAAACTTGGTATAATTCCACATTATGTTGATCTTAACAATAAAAAGATTAATAAATATATTTCAACCAACCCTGATACTATTCTTATTGATTTTCGAAATTATGATAATTGGAAAAAACCTATTGAGCTAATAAATCAATGTGAGACCATTGTCTCTTCTTCTTTGCACGGCTTGATTATATCAGATGCGTATGGAATACCTAATATGCGTATGATTTTAAGTGACAAGATAACGGGGGGTAACTTCAAATATTTAGATTATTATTCCGCCGTCGGAAAAAAAATGGATAAAGAGACTTCTATATTGGATTTTAGAAACGAATCTGATTTATTTTATGTGGACTGTGAGATGATTAAGAATAATTATATACCTATTCAATACGATTATAAACCTTTAATAGAATCATGTCCTTTTCTAAACATAGAAGAAAAGAAAAACTTGTTAAATATGATTCACACATAAATATTTAGAATGAGTATTGTTTCAATCATTATGCCAAGTTATAACCAAGGGCCCTATTTGGCAGAAGCCTTGGATAGTGTCTTGGCACAAACCTACGAGAATTGGGAATGTATCATCGTGGATGATGGTAGTCATGATAATACGGCAGAGGTAGCCAAATCTTATTGTGAGAAAGACGCACGCATAAAATATCTTTATCAAGAAAACAGTGGGGTCTCGGCAGCACGAAACAATGGGGTGGCCCATAGTAAGGGGGAATATATTCTTCCGTTGGATGGAGATGATAAAATTGCACCAGAATTCCTCGAACTGACACTAAGGGAAATTATCAAAGACCGGAACATCCGTGTTGTATATACTGACGTGCAATACTTTGATGCGAGAAATGATGTTTACAAGCTTCCTCCTTTTTCTATCGAACAACTATTAGGGATGAACGTCATGTGTGTAACATCTCTTTTTAGAAGAGAAGACTATGAAAAAGCAGGAGGCTTTAATATCAACATGAAAGAAGGGTTTGAGGATTGGGACTTCTTCGTTTCCTTGTTCCAAGACGGAATAGGAACAGCAGTAAAAATACCTAAAGTACTCTTTTACTACCGGAGAAAGCCTGTTTCCAGAAACAACTCTGCCAGTAAAGCAAAAATTGACTTCAGGCGACGCATTTGGGAGAACCATAAAGAATTGTTCTCTAGGGTATATCCAAACCCAAAGTTAACTTCTGAATACAAACGTATTGCCAATTCACGTGAATACAAATTAGGCTATCTTATTCTTCACCCCTTTAAGGGCTATCGTAAATATTTGAAAAACAAGAGATGATTATGGCTCAAGAAAGGAACCTTAATCTTGATTTTATAAAAATACTGGCAATGGTATTCGTAGTGGGACTACATACGGGTACTACATTCTATATTGATAATATTGACATCAATCGGTTTTATAAATTGACAATATGCGGAACTGCTATTCCTTTATTTTTTACAGTTAGCGGTTATTTGCTATTAGGGCGTAAAAACATAGATTGGCACTATTCTGCAAAGAAAATCTGGGGCATTGTCAGATTTGTGTTCGTGGTATGTTGGATCTATTGGCTGATTATGCTCATTATTACCCAAGAACCACATTGGGATAAGTTATATAAAGACCCATTAGGCGCATTTGTAATGGGAGGAGCTTTCTGGCAATTCTGGTATTTTGGCGCCATGTGTCTAATATATATACTATATCCATTTCTCAACAAACTATATATTAACAAGAAAAAACTCTTTAATCGGTTTTTCATATTATTATTCGTCGTTTGTGCAATTATTTATCTATTAAATATTATTATACCAGGAACTTTGGAAAAGAAACTCCCACAACCATTTCGCATCTGGAATTGGCTCATGTATTTTTGCTTAGGTGGAATTATTAAGGAGAATGCAAAAAAAATAGGATGGAAGTGGGTTATTCTATTGGCTATTGGATATTGTATCCAATTAATAATAGCTAAAAGCATCAATCCCATAATGTTTAAATCAGACTATAATTTTGCATCTCCCTTAACACTCTTATATATATATTGCTTATTTCAAGCATTGAACCACTTGAATGTTCAGAAAATCAGCAATAGTATAACATTTCTTTCACCCTTATTCCTTCCTGTATATACCATACACCCATTCTTTATCTATAATACTCAGTCGTTTAGACATACTTTTCATGCAGGATACCCTATCTATTGGATGCTCATAACGGTTGCATCTATTGCTGTATCCTGGGTTATTATGCAAACGAAAGTGGGGAAATGGGTGTTTAGGATATAAATAAAGCTAAGAGACCCACCCCAACCCTCCCTGTTTAGGGAGGGAAAAATATTATGATTAGTGGTATAGTAATAATAATATAACATATGAAACTTTCGATTGTAATACCAGCATATAATGTAGAACAATATATTGGGAACTGTCTGGACAGTATCTTCAGCCAGCAGATAGAAACGAGCCTATTAGAGGTTATCGTTGTTAATGACGGGTCAAAAGACGGAACCGAGGGTATTATCAAACAGTATGCTGCACAACATCCGAATCTGATTTATATCTCTCAGGAGAATCAAGGACAGAGCGTGGCCCGGAATAATGGGCTGAAACGGGCAACGGGAGATATTATCTGGTATATTGACAGTGATGATGCTGCCAACGAAGGAAGCATTAACAAAGTATTCCACTATTTCGAGAAATACCCTAAAGCTGACCTGTTGATCTTTGACTGGAGGCATGTCTATACAGACAGAAATAAAGAAATATACTGTCATGGATTCAGTCAGAAGAGACTAAAATTCAGGAATAATCTTTATGAAAAGAAACTGGATAGGGAAAAAGCGAATGCCAGATTGATCGGATTTGTACCCTGGCTGGTATTGTGCAAAAGAAAATATCTGCTTGAACATCAACTATATCTTGTTCCAGGACTTCTGAATGAAGATGAAGAGGTGAGAATGAGATATTTCTTCTTCGCCAAAGAGGTGAGGTTTATTCCATACGCCCACTATGTGTATTCCGCCAATAGAGAGGGGAGCCTGACCACTATCAACAAAGGGAAATCCATGAAAGTGGTGGAGAGTTGTATGAAGACTGTAGATATATGGCAGGATTTCTACCAAAAGAATGCCAAAAGCAAGGCAGATAAGAAATTTGTAATGGGATTCCTTTGCAATATGTACGGAAGATTGCTCCGACGAAAAAACGAAAAAAGAGATTCTGACCAATATAAGACCTATCTTACGCATCATAAAGAATGGGAAAAAGGATTTAAAGATGCTTTTTGGAAGAGTTTTTCTATTAAAAGTTTATCGCCAATACCTTTGGCTAGGGCACTTTCAACTTTATATTTTCCCCAATACTATTATATGCTTCATTTCTATTATATCAAGCGACTGCTTCATCTGAAATAAACCCATGATTGAGAATAAAGAAACGCTCCGGGATTATCTTCTGGTAGAATGCCCTGCATTAATGAAGCCATGGCACAAGAGGTTGTTTGCTATCATAAGCCACAGCCATGAATATACCATGCAGAGATATAAGTATTACCTGAGAAAATCGGAATATCACTATAACAACAGTTATCACCTAACAAAGAAAAAAGAAAATATCATTCATGACTTGTGGTATATCTGTTATTGCAGGAAGAAAAATATCCTGGAGGAAAAACTTGGTATCAAAATAGGAATCAATACCATCGGTAAAGGACTCAAAATAGCCCACTATGGCTTTATTGCCGTAAACATGAATACGAAAGCTGGAGAAAACCTTGTTCTTCATGGTAGTAATTGTATTGGCAACAAAGGGGAATATACCAAAGATGCTCCCGTCATAGGGAACAATGTGGAGTTTGGTATTGGAGCAGCTGCATACGGAAACATTCATATTGCTGATAACGTGATCATCGGTGCAGGATGCATCGTTACGAAAGATATTCCAGAGAAAGGAGCTGTCGTTGTAGGAAACCCCATGAGAATTCTCAGAGTGAACGCACAGTAAGATGAAGGAAATACTTTTCTTTACCAATGGGGATGCGAACAACGCCAATGTATGGTCGAACGTTCCCTATTGTTTCTCTCATGCTTTAGAGAATAAGGGCCTCAACGTTCATCGGATAGACTATTCGATGAATCCTGCCTTCGTGAAGTTCTACAATCTGGGACTTAGAAGGATTCTTGATGGCCTTACTTGGAAGAAACTCAGATTCCCCTATCTGCGAACAACAAGGCTCTTCAAATATTTTGCTGAAAGGAAGATCAGAAAGGCCATCCTGCAACATCCTCAAGCAGACCTCTGCCTGTTTATGGGTTATGGATTCTATAACAAATGGAACACCGTACCTTCTCTACTCTTCAGCGACTGGACCACAGAGATGGATATCTGGAAAAAGCGGAAACCGAACTTCTTAGAAAAACGAATCATCCTGCAAGAAGAAGAGGCCATCAACAACGCACAATACGTCATATCTCTTTTCCCCGTCTGCTGCGAGGAGATGAAAAGGAAATATCCTAAGGCAAATATACACTTCCTGGGGGGGAATGTGATAAACAATTTGCTAAACAAATCGTTAGTTTCAAGATCCAAGTTTCAAGTTCCAAATGAAAAAGCAGACAACACCATAATTGTGGAAGATTTGGTTGAGACGAAGGCGCAATCGAAGAAACTGCTGTTTATTGGGAGGAAGACGACGTATCTGGAGGCGGCAAAGAAATTGATTGAGGCGTATAAACTGCTGAAACAAGAAGAGGGTTATAAAGATCTTTCTCTTGATATTGTGGGATGTGCTGAGTCGGATTTTGATTCGTTGCCAGAAGGAGTTACATGCTATGGATTCCTGAATAAGAGTGAGGAACGAGATAGAAAGGTTTATTATGATTTACTGTTAGGGACGAAGGTGCTGGTGAATGCAAACCCGAAATGGGGGGCTTTCTCTTCTACGGTGGAAGCGATGTATTACTATACCCCGGTTATTGTGTCACCCTATCAGGACTTTGTGAAAAACTTTGGAGAAAAGATTGATTTCGGTGTTTATAATCTAGATTTTACAGCGAAAAGCATTGCAAAAGACATTAAATTCGTTATAAATTCGAAGAATTACACAGAAATGTGTAACTTTGCACACGAAAGTGTGAAAACCTATACTTGGGACAATTATGTAGAGCAAGTATTTAAGTTATTGGGTTAAAGGTTAAAGTTATTAGGTTAAAGATAAGAGCTTAAAGATGGAAGGTTAAGGGTTAAAGTTGGTCTTTGCACTCTATTCATAACATCTTACTCTTCTCCTATACATTACACAAATAAATAGAAGTAGAATATGTTATCAGTACTATTATTCTTTATATGTTATATGCTTGCCGTACAATTAGAGATAAAGGGCGGTAAGAATAGAGACCAATTGTTAGTGTTTGGATGCGTTATCTTTGCATTAATTGCAGGATTTAGAAATATTTACAGATGGCCTGACACAATGGTATATGTTATCAGCTTTATAGACAATACACCATCCATTTTTGATTATTCATTTTCAAACAGACCATACGGATACAGTGAAAAGGGCTTTTATTTTCTGCAATCTTTCATTAAAACATTTGGCGATGATCCTACATTTTTTTTACTGACAATATCCGCTTTGACCTTCTTCTTTATATACAAAGATATTAAAAGTCTTTCTATATTTCCTTTAATAGGTCTATTTGCATATATAGCACGTTTTTATGGAAGAAGTTTCATTCAAATACGAGCAGGATTGGCGTACGCTGTTCTTATGCTGAGTATTAAATATATATACGAGAAAGACTGGAAACGATATTTTCTGATTGTATTTATTGCGTGGACACTTCACAGAAGTTGCATTATGGCTGTTCCACTTTATTTCGTATGTAACTGGATTCACGTCAAAAAATGGCATGTCTATGTAGCATTGGTGTTTTCTTTCCTTGTAGGAATTTTTGGGCAGGGTTTTGTTCACAACATTGTAGAGGACAATGCATCCGACTTGAGTATTGGAAACCGATATATTGATGCTGGAGGTGAAAAAAAACAATTAATGGGGCGAGGTATGCGAAATCCGATGATTTATTTCCAATGCTTTATCCTTCTGATGTACACTTTCCTTGAAGAACGGTTGGCTCCTCTGAATAAATACTATTATGTAATTAGGAACGCCTATCTATATTCTGCCATGATATTGATATGCTTCTGTACCTATAAAGTGTTGTCGGCCCGTACATCGTCCATGTATGCTACCATGGAATTTGCCATTATCCCTTCGCTCATCTATCTGTTTAACAAGAAAAACAGAATGCTTGCATTCTTGGGTACAGGAATCATTTTAACAACTATTTTCTACATGTATTTTGGCCCATATTTATAATTCGTGTAAATGGCAACAGACATTCAGACGATACAGTCAAAAACCATTAATTGGTTAAGGTTTCCTCTTATTGTACTTGTAGTATTTATCCATAACTATGGGGCTGTTTATAATTTTTCGCCCAATATTGACTGGACAAATATTACAAGTGTGGACGTTTATGAGATCATTAGGATTTTATTTTCCAAGGTTATCTCACATCTAGCCGTCCCGTGTTTCTTCTTTATTTCTGGATATTTGTTTTTTTATAACATAAGAGTTTTTAATAAAGAAATTTTTATCTCTAAATTAAAAAAAAGAGTATATACCCTATTAATACCATACTTATTATGGAATATAATTGCAATAATCTTTGATTTTTACAATTTCTATAGCAATCACAACCTTTCAAAAAGCTTCATTCATACCATCAACAATCTTTGGTATTTTTTTACGAACCCCTTGGATTATCCTCTTTGGTATGTCAGAAATTTAATGATTTTGTCGGCATTGAGTCCTGTTTATTTCTATCTATTAAAAAAGTGGCCACAATTATTTTTGGGAATTTTCATTGTTGTATTACTTTTGTGGGGGCACTCGACAAATATTAATTCTATTGTGTTTTTTGGTTTTGGAGCATATTTGAGCATCAATAAATTAAACATTATATCGACATTTAGAAGCATAAAACTACCAATGTATATAATTGCATTTATTACCATGTGCTTATGCGTCTATTTTAATAGCAAATACACTGATATTGGGAAAAGGATTTATCCCTTATTTCTTTTATCAGGTATTATATCTATTTTTAACTTAGCATCCATTTGTATAGAAAAAGAGATAATTAAAGAAAAGAAATTATTAACAAGCAGTGTTTTCTTTATTTATGCCATTCATGTACTATTGCCAATTAGTTGGACCAATGCGTATTTCCAACAAGCATTTTCTCTTTGCGAAGGTAACTATGGATTATGTACAGTTATATATTTAATTCAACCTTTATTGAAAACTGCTTTGTGTATTGCTCTTTTTCTATTAATGAAAATGATTGTACCAAAAGCTGTTTATCTTTTATCTGGCAATAGAATATCATCATGAAAATACTTCTCGTTTGCGTTAAATTAAATGGCGGTGGAGCTGAACGAGTTGGCGTACTGATGGCTAACAGTTTAGCTGAACGGGGACATCAGGTTTCAATCGTTTCTAATCTATATGAACCGGTTGTTTATGATGTGGATAAGCGTATCAGCATCCACTCGATGAACCCAAATACTACTAATGAATATAAAAAATGGAGTGCTGCCATTATTAATATACGGAAAGAAATAAACAGGGAGAAGCCTGATATTATTGTTGGCATCATGTATCTCTGCTCTTTAGCGGCAAAGATAGCGAGCATCGGAACAGGTATTCCGGTCGTGATGACTGAACATAACTCTTTTGAAAGACCTGAATCTGCTCCTTTCAAAAAGAAAGACTTGTTTTTTAAATTCAAGGTTAATAAGATTTATGACTATGTGACAGTCTTAACAGAAGCTGATAAAAAAGTTATCGGGAACCGATTGAAAAGAGTGGAGGTTATGCCCAATCCCCTCCTTTTAAAACCTTATTATGAAGAACACCAGCGAGAAAAACGACTTATTGCTGCAGGAAGAGTGGATGCCTGGCACTACAAAGGATTTGATATTTTGGTGAAAGCATGGAACCAAATCTATCATAAATACCCAGAGTGGAGATTAGAAATCGCTGGCCTATGTGACAGACCCAGGAATTATCTTCGTATCGTAAATCTAATTCAAGATTTTAAAATAGAGGATAGGACAAAACTATTAGGTTATCGCACGGATGTAGAACAATTGTACCGTGATTCTGAAATCTTCGTGCTTAGCAGCAGATATGAAGGCTTTGGCCTTGTACTTATCGAAGCTATGAGTCAAGGATGTGCGCCTATAGCATGTGACTATAAGGGGAGGCAGAAAGAGATAATAGGAGACCCACCTAAATCCTCCCTGAATAGGGAGGACTTTCAAAAAGGCGGAATAGAGATTTGTGAGAATGGTTTATTATGCGAACCTGATGATGTGGAGGCGTTGGCGCAGGCTATGGATAAAATGATCAGTGATAATGAATTTAGACATAAAGTGCAACAGAATGCTGTAAAAAGGTCTGAATTCTATAACCTGGAAAGAACTGGGGAACGATGGGAGAAGTTTCTTGAAAAAGTAATCAAATTAAAACATTCATAATATGCAACCGATTGAGTATTGTGTATCCATCAGAACTTTGGGTACAGCCGGGGAGAAATATCAAAGAGAACTCAACTCTTTGCTGGTTCAGACTTGGAAACCAAAGAAAATCCTTGTCTATATTGCGGAGAACTATCCTCTACCTAAAGAGACAATAGGCATAGAAGAGTATATTGTCTGCAAAAAGGGCATCGTGATGCAGCGGTCGCTCGACTGGAAAGAGATAGATACGGAATATGCGCTTTTCCTTGATGATGACATGGAACTGGCTCCTGATGCCGTGGAACGGATGTTCAAAGGACTTCTTGAAAACAACGCAGACTGTATAGCTACCGATGTCTTCGGTAACTATAAGAGCAGTCCGTTAAGAAAGGTGGCAATGTTTATGCATAGCTATTCTCTGCCTCATTTTGACCAAAACTGGAATATCAAAATGCGTCGGAGCGGCGGCTATTCCTATAATAATCATCCAAATAGGGATATCTTGCCTACTCAAAGTGCTCCTTTCCCTTGTTTCTTAATTAAGATGCCAGCTTATCATGCCATTCATTTCGAGGATGAGCGCTGGTTAGACACTCTCAAAGGAAACAGCTTCGATGACCGTATTTTTTTCTATAAACTACATATCATGGGATACAAGGTTCTGAGTTACTTTAACTCTGGAGTGGAACACTTGGATGCAAGAGCCGGTGGAAGACCTGATCCTACGAAAAAGATGTATTTACAGAAAAAAGTTCTATTCGTGGAATGGTATCGTGTATTCTATGATTTGAAACATATCTCGGGATGGAATAAATTCAGAAGTCTGATGGCTTACAGCCTGCGTTTTATCCTCGGTTTCTTCTTCATGCTTATAGAGACTGTGGTTTATAGGAAGCTCAACTATATACCAGACTATTTCAAGGCTCTAAATGATGGCTTGAAATTTGTTCATTCGGAGGAATACAAAAAAATTCCGAAATATGATGAATATATAAAATAGCATCATATAACCCCTCCTCTGCGAGGGGCTTTTTTGTCAATAATGTATATAGAATGAAAATAACCTTTGTCACTTCCACACTAACTTCTGGAGGAGCAGAACGGGTAATCTCACTGCTGGCAAATAACTTTTCGGAACGGGGATATGAGGTGGAGATGATTGCACTGACAAGCATCTCTCCCGATTATTATTCGCTGAATCCCAACGTGAAGTTTATCCATGCGGATAAGGTGAGCAAAGGAGGATTGCCTGGAGAGCTCTGGTGGTTCCGCAGACATATCAAAAAAGAGCAGCCAGATGTAGTCATCGCTTTTATGGAAGCGGTGTATGAGTTTGTGCTGTTGGCATTACTTGGAACAAAGGTTCCTGTGATATCCTCTGAAAGATTAGACCCCGCTTTAATCAGTTGGCCAAGAAAAGTATTACGATGGTTGCTATTGCCTACAACAACAGCACATGTAGTACAAACTCAACATATTAAGCAATACTATCATCAACGAATCCAAAAGAAGACGCATATCATTTATAATCCGGTGAATGAGAAAGTTTTTCAGGTTAAAGTTGATGGGTTAAAGGTTAAAGAGGGAGAAGAGGTTAAAGGTGATGGATTAAAGGTTAAAGAGGAGAGGGTAAAACGGATTATCAGTGTGGGAAGACTGTATCCGCAGAAGAACCAGAGGATGATGATTGAGGCATTTGCCCAAATAAGTGAACGATATCCTGATTGGAAACTTTTAATTTATGGTGAGGGTCACTTGCGGAAAGATCTTGAAAGGTTAGTTGAAAGGTTAAAGGTTAAAGATAAGGTTTTGCTACCAGGAAGATGCGAGACTGTGATTGAAGAGGTGGCAAAATCAAAGGTGTTCTGTCTTTCGAGTGACTACGAGGGAATGAGTAATGCCATGATTGAGGCTTTATGCGTAGGAACACCTGTTATTTCTACCCGTGTTTCAGGGACAGATGAACTGATCCGTGACGGGGAAAATGGTCTGCTCGTAGATATTGGTGATACAGAAGGGTTGACCCAAGCCTTTGAAAAATTACTCAGCAATCAGGAACTAAGAACGCAATTAGGCAAAGAAGGACAAAAGTTGGCTACGAAATTCAAAACAGATACTATTGTTGATCAATGGGAGAATTTAGTTCACAGGTTAAAGGTTAAAGATTAAAGTTGGTAGGTAAAAACTAAAAATACATGCTCGTAAATTCAATTATATTCTGGATATTCTTTGCGATATTCCTACTACCCTACTTCACGCTGATGCGGGGAAGTAGTAAGGTGCAGAACTTGTGGCTATTGGCTGCAAGTTATGTTTTCTATGGGTATGCGGACTACAGAATGGTCATTCTTTTAATAATTGCCACGATAACCTTCTATGTATTAGGATTGGCAATTAATAAAGGAAAAAACTATTTGAACACAAAAAACACTGAAGAAAAGGACATTAGCACTGACAAACGAAATTCGCTGAAGGAAGAGGGCGTAAAGAATAAGGAATCATTACACATTATACGTTACACATTACTCACTCCAAAAACGTTAGTTGTTTTGGGAGTGGTACTGGGAGCAGGGATGCTGCTGTATTTTAAGTACTTGAATTTCTTTATTGAGCAGTTTGCGGCTTTGTTTGGAGTGTTTGGACTGAAGACGAATTTTAGTTCATTTAATATTATTGTGCCAATCGGTATTTCCTTCTTTACCTTCAAACTAATAGCATATATCGTGGAGGTATATAAGGGGAATATGGAGCCATGCAAGGATTTTGTGACATTTGCCTCGTATATCGCCTTCTTCCCAACAATTATGTCGGGTCCTATCGATGCACCGAAACTGCTGATTCCACAGATGGGAAAGGCACGTTCGTGGAATAACAATCAGGTGGTAGAAGGATTGAAACGGGTGCTGTGGGGCATGTTCATGAAAATGTGTATTGCCGATAAGGTTTCGGGATATACAGATGCTGTGTTCAATAATGCTTATCACCATAACGCGACCTCCATTATTGCGGCTTCTGTTCTCTACACCTTCCAGATCTATGCGGACTTTAGCGGTTATTCGGAAATGGCCATTGGTACTTCACAAATCATGGGATTCCGCGTGACGGAGAACTTCATGCGACCCTATTTTTCACAGAATGTAGGTGATTTCTGGCGTCGATGGCATGCTTCACTGATGAACTGGTTCCGGGATTATATCTATTTCCCCTTAGGCGGCAGCCGTTGTTCGAAGGCCAGAATGTACTGGAACACGATGGTGGTGTTTATGGTAAGCGGTCTGTGGCATGGTGCCAACTGGACGTTCATCTTCTGGGGAGCGTATCATGGAATCCTTGTTTGCTTATATAAGCTTACAAGGAGTGTAAGGAGTAAAGACAAAGGTGTAAAGAAACCAGATAACATTACACATTACTCTTTACACTTTACTCTACGCAAATATGCGAACATATTGTTAGTATTTGCGTTAGTAACCATCGGTTGGCAAGTGTTCAGGTGTAATTCTTTCGGTCAATTCGTGGGATTATGGGAAAGGATGTTTACTGGATTCGGACCTATATTTAAGAGTTGGGCGTTGATGGGATTCATTCCTATCGGCATCCTGATGTTTAAGGAAATGAAAGATGAGGAAGGATGGAACATCCATCTGCTGCATTCCAAGAAACTGTGGGTGCAGATAGTATCATTCGCTCTGATTGCCGTGTTTATCCTGTATTTCGGTGAGTTGGAAGGCGGAAGTTTTATTTATTTCCAGTTTTAAACTGCTCACAAGAACTATTTCTTATGTTACCCACTAATAATACACTAATTGACACTAATACAATAAAAGCAATGGAATCGTTAATCAACGATTCTGTAAGTACAATTGATTTTTATCTGAAAGTGTACTCTCAAGTGACAAATAAATTGCACTTACATCATAAATCTGAGGATTTACATTGCTTCATTCGTGATTATTCGTGAAATTCGTGGGAGAAAGAGAAATAATGAAAGATTTACTATACGCTAAAGAAATATATGAGATAACGGGGGCTGCAATGGAAGTCCAAAACGAGTTAGGCACTGGTTTTTTAGAACCTGTCTATCAAGAAGCACTCGCCATTGAACTGAAAACTCGGGGTATTCCTTTTGAAAGAGAGAAAGAACTTACAATCAATTATAAAGGTACTATTCTTGAGAAAAAGTATTATGCAGACTTTGTTTGCTACCAAGATATAATCGTTGAGCTAAAAGCAGTTGACAATCTACGTGATGAGCATATTTCTCAGGTTCTTAACTATCTACATGCTACCAATATGAAGTTAGGCTACATCATAAACTTTGGTGTAAAACCACTTCAAAGAAAAAGGGTGGTTCTTTAACTGCCCACTAATATACACTAATCAACACTAATACTTAAAAAAGCAATGGAATCGTTGAATAACGATTCTGTAAGAGAAAGAATTCTTCATCTGAGAGTTCACTCTCAATTGAATAATCTTTTCACTTACACATTAGTCCTGAGGACTACATTGCTTTTCCATTCGTGAATATTCGTGAAATTCGTGGGAGATAAAGTAAAAATGAAAAAAGCTATATATATTACACTGATAACTTTAGGAATTATCTTCGGGTGTGACTTCATCATTGGGGCAGTATCCAGAAAACTGGTGATGGCAGCACCTGATGCAGGGCTGAACCAGACGAATACGGCACAGGCACTTTTTAACAAGAAAGCGGATGTGCTGGTGTTGGGTTCTTCTAGAGCCAACCACCATTATGTGTCTTCGATGTTCAAGGATTCGCTGGGAATGACTTGTTATAATGCAGGACGCGACGGACATGATATTCTCTATGCTACAATGGTGTTGCGTTCGTTTTTGGAACGATGCACACCAAAACTGGTTATCACGGATCTTAATAGTTCCATGATGGATGGTTCCTGGATCAAAAGCAATAAGGACATGATTTGCTTCTATGGTGCATCAAAAGCGGTGACAGAGATTCTTGATCAAGACGTGCTGAAGGGTTTTGACAAAATCAAAATGATGTCGAATCTTTACCGATATAACAACACCTTGGAATGGATAGCCACGGCTTATCTGAGCAACTGGGGTGAAGGTGACGGTTATTTCCCGATGCCCGTAACTAACAACGGAATGACGAAAGCGGTGGGAAAAGACCGCTTGTTTAAGCCACATCCCAAATGTCTCGCTTATCTGGATGATATTGTGAAGACTTGTAAGGAAAAAGACATCCAACTCATTTTGTGTGTATCGCCCAGTCTAAGCTATAGCTTACACGGAATCAACGATTGGATGAAAGAATACGGCCAACAACATCAAATCAAAACACTGGACTTTACAGGTGATACAACGTATGTGGACCATCCCAACCTTTTCTTTGATGCCACACATCTGAATGATAATGGGGCCAGAATCTTTACGAAGGAATTTATTGGTAGGTTGAAGTAATTAGGTTAAAGTAATTAGGTTAAAGGTTAAAGTATTTAGGTTAAAGTTGATAGATTAAGGATTAAGGTATCCACCAACACCTAACACCCAACACCTAACACCCATATAAAATAGATGAAATTTTCAGTATTACTTTCTATATATTATAAAGAGCAGCCAGCGTATTTGCGGTTGGCTTTGGACAGTGTGTTCTCGCAGACTGTGAGAGCCACGGAAGTTGTGTTGGTGGAGGACGGACGACTGACTCCGGAACTGGATGCGGTGATTGAAGAATACCAAGGAAGGTATCCGGAGATGAAGGTGGTGAAGTTTGAGGAGAACCGGGGACTGGGGTATGCTCTGAATGATGGTCTGCAACATTGTTCATACGATATCGTGGCCAGAATGGATACGGATGATATTGCCAAACCGGAACGATTCGAGAAACAACTGAAGGTGATGGAAGAGCATCCAGAGATTGACTTGGTGACAGCTTGGATTGAGGAATTTGTGGATTCTCCAGAAAACATAACGGCCATGCGGACGCTGCCAGAAACACCGGAAGAGCTATATAACTACGGCAAATCTCGTTGTCCGGCGAACCATCCTGTGACAATGTACCGTAAAAAGGCTGTACTCGATGTAGGGGGATATCAGACTTCCTTATTCCCAGAGGACTATTTTCTCTGGATTAAGATGTTGCTGAACGGCAGTAAATTCTATTGTATCCAAGAGTCTCTGCTGTATTTCCGCTATGCGCCAGAAACCATTGCGAAGCGCGGAGGATGGAAATATGCAAAGGATGAACTGAAGATTCAGTGGAATATTTACCAGACGGGTTATGTGTCATTCCCGAGATATCTGTATAATAGTGTGGCGAAATTCACGGTGAGGGTGATGCCTTTAGGTATTCGTAGATATATATACCAGAAGCTATTAAGACGACCCACCCCGTCCCTCCCTGCTTAGGTAGGGAGTTGTTTTACAAAACACAAAGTTACAAAAGACACAAAATTTTAACAAAAACAATTTGAAAACATCTTTTCTGTAAAGCATCCGTGCTTGCACGGCTGTGTCAATAGATGCTCATCAACATCCTGCAAGCAAGCTTGCGGCTGTTGCCGATCATCTACTGACAGCCTTTTCAGGCCATACTTTACAGAAAAGAGAAAACAAAGAAAACCGATATTTGGGTGTTAAGTGGTGGATTCTTGATAATAGATGCTGGTGAATACTAGAAAAGAATATTACTCTGATTTGTGTGAGCTATTGTCTATTGAGCGAAGGTTTTAAAGGTTTTTGATTATTTTGTAAAGAATGGCCCGACAGGGCTGTATGTGGATGGGCTTCCACTAGATGCAAACTTGTTTGCAGAAAGAGGAAAAGCAGCCACAGACACATTCGTGCAACGAATGCTTTACAAAATAGTTGTTTTTTAGGTTTTCTTCTTTACTAATTCTATCTTGAAACATTCATGGAGAAGAAATTATTTGAAATATTGCGTTCTGAATTGTGGGGAACGGGACTTTCGTTCTCACAATTATCGCATTCGGAGTTTGAGGAGCTGATGGCTCTGGCTGGAGAGCAGACGGTGACGGGACTGGTGGGCGACTGCCTCATCAAGAACAATATCAAACTGGAACGGGAGGATGCACTGAGTCTCTTTGCGAAACTGAAAGCCATCGAGAAAAGAAATGCACACGTGAATGAGAACCTGGTGAGTTTCGTGAACTTCATGGAACGGAAAGGGGTTGACTATATCATCGTGAAAGGTCAGGTGGCAGGTGCGCTCTACCCAAATCCGGATGCAAGGATGTCGGGGGATGTGGATCTTTACTTCGTGGGCGATAACTACGAAAAGATCAAAGGACTGGTGGAACAGCGCTTAGGAAAACAACTGAGTAAGCTAAGCGACGGGAAACATGTGGAGTTTGAAGTGAACAACGTGGTCTTTGAACTGCACGAGAAACTGTCCCGACTGGCAACCCGCAAACATCAGGAATATTGGGATCAGATGATAGATAATGCTATTCTTGAGGGTACAGACACGGTGACAATAGCAGGAAAAGAAATCAAAACGCTCAGTGCTACCTATAATGCGCTCTATATCTTCGTACATCTTTTCTATCACATGACGGCCAGTGGTGTAGGTCTGCGACAACTTTGTGATTGGGCGATGGTATTGCATAACCTTAACGATAACGTTAACGATAACGAAAAATTATTGAACACAAAGGCACAAAGGGACAAAGTTTTTAATGATAATAGAACTCCCTCCCTCTTAAGGGAGGGGCGGGGTGGGTCTCCGATTGGTGGGTCTCTTAAAGAATTAGGGTATTTGAAGGCATATAAGGCGATGGGGGCTTTCTTGGTAGAATACCTGGGATTGCCAGAAGAGGAGTTTCCTTTTACTTTAACGGAGAAAGACCGCAAATGGGTAGAGACCATTAAAAAAAATATCCTGAAACGTGGAAACTTCGGACGAACTGGAAGGAAAGTGAAGAAACTGGGCGTACTGCACAGCATGGAAACCGGTTATCTGAACATGGCACAAACGATAACCTTCTATCGCTTGGCTCCGAAAGAGGTCTTGCTGCGCTTCACCAGCTTGGGTGAATGGTTCATAGAACGATTTAAGATAAAAAGGAGAAGACCCACCCCATCCCTCCCTGTTTAGGGAGGGAGTCAATATCGCAGAAAAAATGGAGAATAAAGCTCCCTCCCTAAACAGGGAGGGTTGGGGTGGGTCTCCGATTGGTGGGTCTCTTTTTCTTAGTTTTATTTTGAAGTTTGGATGATTTGTATTATCTTTGTGCCCGAAAAGATTATAGGTAAAAGACTATGAGTATCGCGTATTGGTTTTTAATTGCATCGTTTGTACTGTCCTTCCTGATGGGTTGGTGGCTGATACCACGTGTGCTTGTCATCTCCTACAAGCACCAACTCTTTGATATGCCGGACGAAAGGAAAGTACATGACAAACCTATACCCCGTCTGGGCGGACTGACTTTCTTCCCGGTCATTACAATTACGCTGAGCCTACTCATGGGAATACGCTATCTGTACGGTTGGGACGTGGTGAATATCCCTGCCATAGAGGTTTTGGTGGAGTTTCTGATGCTGCTGGCCGGTTCCTGCGTACTATATGTGGTGGGTGTGGGCGATGACCTGATAGGCGTGAGCTATAAATGGAAGTTCGTGGCTCAGATTATCTGTGGTATCCTGATAGCTATGTCGGGACTGTGGATGCATAGTCTGGGAAATTTCATGGGTATAGATTCCTTGCCTAAATGGTTGGGCTATCTGGCCACTATCTTTGTGGTGGTGTATATCACCAATGCCTTTAACCTGATAGACGGTATCGACGGACTGGCTTCCGGACTGACTGCCATTGCCCTGTTTGTGATGGGATCGGTCTTCGTGGCCGAACGGCAGCTCATCTATGCGATGATTGCCTTTTCTACCTTTGGTGTTATCGTGCCGTTCTGGTTTTATAATGTCTTCGGCAACCGCCGCAAGGGAAAGAAAATCTTTATGGGTGACACCGGTTCACTGACCTTGGGTTTGATCATGAGTTTCCTGTTGTTGCGTATCATGCTGACAGGTTTTGAAAAGGAAGGACATCCTGGTTTTATCCTTATTGCCATCAGTGCGCTGCTTATCCCGCTCTTCGATGTGATCCGTGTGGCTCTGCATCGTATTCGCAAGCACCGTAATCCGTTTAAGCCTGATAAAAACCATATCCATCATAAGTTGTTGCGCTCGGGTATGAAGATGCGCTGGGTGTTGACCACCATCATCCTGATGGATGTGTTTTACATCATGCTTAACTTTTTCCTCAGAAATTATCTGAACATCACGGTCATCCTGCTGATTGACCTTGCCCTCTGGGGTATTCTCCATCTTTGTCTGAACAAACGAATCAAACAAGTGGAAGGAGTGCCGCATTCTATTTAAAACCCACCCCTTCCCCTCCCGAAGGGAGGGATTTATCTTCATCAGAAATACTATTTAATACTAATCAGGTCATAGAAACAATAAAAAAATCATTTATGAATATGAATAACAAGTCCTCCCTCTTAAGGGAGGATACAGGAGGGTCGTCAAATATCCTAATTAGAATCACCGGACAGGACCGACCGGGACTGACGGCATCGGTGATGGAAATATTGGCCAAATATGATACGCAGATATTGGATATCGGACAGGCGGACATTCACTCTACACTGTCATTGGGTATTCTCATCCGGGTGGATGAGGAGAACTCTGGACGGGTGATGAAGGAACTGCTGTTCAAAGCCACCGAACTGCAAGTGAACATCGGATTCGCTCCTATCACGGACGAGGAATATGAGGCCTGGGTAGGACGACAGGGAAAGAACCGCTATATCCTAACCATCATCGGACGACATCTGGCCGCCAAACAAATCGGGGCTGCCACAAGAGTCATTGCCGAACAGGGTTTCAATATTGACTCTATCCTCAGACTGAGTGGTAGGCCGCATTTGGAGACCCACCCCAACCCTCCCTGTTTAGGGAGGGAGTCCAATAGCGCAGAAAGTAATAATAAAAAGTCCTCCCTAAACAGGGAGGATTTAGGTGGGTCTCTTCCCAACAGGGAGGGATGGGGTGGGTCTTCCATCCAATTCTCTCTCCGCGGTAAGCTGGAGGATCGATCGGTCCTTCAGCATGAGTTGATGAAGATATCAAGCGAATTTGATATGGACTTCTCGTTCCAGCGGGATGATATGTTCCGACGGATGAGACGACTGATCTGCTTTGATATGGACTCCACGCTTATCCAGACGGAATGTATCGACGAACTGGCCATCCGGGCAGGTGTAGGCGATCAGGTGAAAGCCATCACGGAGAGTGCCATGCGCGGAGAAATAGACTTCAAAGAGAGTTTTACGCGTCGTGTGGCCCTGCTGAAAGGACTCGACGTGAGTGTGATGAAGGATATTGCCGAACATCTGCCTATCACTGAAGGGGCCGACCGACTGATGGAGGTACTGAAACGCTGCGGCTATAAGATTGCCATTCTCTCGGGTGGATTCACGTATTTCGGCGAATATCTGCAGCGCCGCTGGGGTATCGATTATGTGTATGCCAACGAACTGGAGATAGACGAAGAAGGGAAACTCACCGGACGTTATGTGGGCGAAATAGTGGATGGACACCGTAAGGCGGAACTGCTGAAACTGATTGCTCAGGTGGAAAAGGTCAATATGGCACAAACCATTGCCGTGGGCGACGGTGCCAACGATCTACCGATGATAGCCGCAAGCGGTCTGGGTATTGCCTTCCATGCCAAGCCTCGTGTGGTGGCCACGGCCAAACAGAGCATCAATACCATCGGACTGGATGGTGTGCTCTACTTCCTTGGGTTTAAGGATAGTTATTTGACTTAATCGCGATAAATCGCGAGATTCAGGTTTCAGGTTTCAAGATTCAAGTTTCAAGTTTCAAGATAAGGATTAAAAGGCTATTGACCTGAAACCTGAAACTTGAAACCTGAAACCAAAAAAAGGGTGCTGATTATTCAGCACCTTTTTTTGTGTCTTCTTTTATCAGCCGCAACAGATGTTCTACGGCTTCTTCTTCGGGGATATTCTTTTCTACACATTCTTTTTGGCGGTAGAGACTGATCTTTCCGCGACCGGCTCCTACGTAACCGTAGTCGGCATCGGCCATTTCGCCAGGGCCGTTGACGATACATCCCATGATACCTATCTTCAGACCCTTCATATCATTCGTGGCTTCCTTGATGCGCTGGATGGTGGTGCGCAAATCATAAAGCGTGCGACCACAGCCCGGACAGGAGATGTATTCTGTCTTGGTGAACTTCACGCGGGCGGCTTGTAAAATAGAATCAGAAAGAGACCCTCCCCATCCCTCCCTTAAGAGGGAGGGGGTTTTATTTTCGGTAGTTTCAGAGATGCTTGGCTCCCTCCCTCTTAAGGGAGGGATGGGGTGGGTCTCGATTTGGTGGGTCACTAATTCCTTTGCTTTTCCGTCAATTAAGATGGGGCCGGCAATCATGGCGGCTTTCAGCTGGAAGGTTTCGTAATCGGGGGCGGTGAGCGTCAGGTGGAGGGTGTTGTCTTTTATGTAGGCGGATTGTTCGTCGTGAAACGACGAAATACTCAACAAATTATCGGCGGTTAGAGACTTTTCGGCTTGTTCTCTTAAACGGGAGCATTCGGGAATGAGTTCTACCAGCTTTTTGGCGACGGGGATTTCGGCCTCGGGTTCTTCGCTGAGGGATACGCGGATGGTGTCGCCAATGCCTTCGGTCAATAAGGCACCGATGCCTACGGCACTCTTGATGCGACCGTCTTCGCCCTCTCCAGCTTCGGTAACACCCAGATGGAGGGGATAGTGCATATCTTCCTTATCCATGGTTTCTACCAGCAATCGAACCGTCTGAACCATCACCACGGTATTACTGGCCTTGATGGAAATGACCACATCGTTGAAGTTTTCCCTTTTGCAAATACGCAGAAACTCCATACAACTCTCCACGATTCCTGCCGGAGTGTCACCATAACGGCTCATGATGCGGTCGCTCAACGATCCGTGGTTCACGCCGATACGGATGGCGGTATGGTGCTCTTTGCAGATATTCAGGAAAGGAACGAACTTGCGTTCAATCTTCTGCAGTTCGGCGGCATATTCCTCGTCAGTGTATTCCAGATGCTTGAACACACGGCCCGGATCCACGTAATTGCCTGGATTGATGCGCACCTTCTCACAATACAGAGCGGCCACGTCGGCTGTATGAGCCGTGAAATGCACATCAGCTACCAATGGCTGTGGGTAGCCGTCGGCTTTCAGTTGGGCGGAGATATGCTTCATATTCTCCGCTTCGCGGGTGCCTTGGGTGGTGAAGCGCACCAGTTCGCCACCTGCATCGATGATGCGCTTGGCTTGTGCCACCGATGCCTCGGTGTCATTGGTATCGGTGGTGGCCATGGACTGTACTCTTATCGGATAGTCGCTGCCGATCAGCAGATTTCCCACCTTCGTAGTTGTTGTCTTTCTTCTTTCCATATTATTAAAGTGAAGAATGAAGAGTGAAGAATCCACCCTCCCTATTCAGGGAGGGATGGGGTGGGTCTCTTAAATTTGTATTCAAGATTGGCTAAATCCTGATTGGCCTTTTCGATTCTTTTACCTAATCCAGCTTTGTAGGCGGCCATCTTTTGGGCGAGAGCCTCATCATATAAGGACATCATCTGGCAGGCGAGGATAGCGGCATTCATGGCGCCATTGATGGCTACGGTAGCTACGGGAATGCCGGGAGGCATCTGGAGAATGCTGTAAAGGGCATCAACACCATCCAAAACACTGCCCTTGATGGGAACACCGATGACGGGAAGTGTGGTGGAAGCGGCAATCACACCTGGTAAAGCGGCAGCCATTCCGGCTCCGGCGATGATTACTTTGATACCGCGGGCAGCAGCTCCTTTGGCAAACTTTTCTACGGCTTCGGGCGTGCGATGGGCAGAAAGCGCATTGACCTCGAAAGGTACTTCCATCTCGTCCAAGAACTTCATGGCTTTTTCCATCACAGGCAAATCACTGGTGCTGCCCATGATGATGCTGACAAGGGGGGACCCAACAACTGGAGACCCACCCCTGCCCTCCCTGTTTAGGGAGGGAGTTGAATTTTCTTTTTCCATATTATCTATCATATTTATTAAATTTCAAATTCAAAATTTCAAAATAAATCTCCCTCCCTAAGCAGGGAGGGCCGGGGTGGGTCTCTTTTATATCCACAATATCGTGAAATGGGCACAAAGGAAGCCGATGAGGAAACCGGCTACTACTTGTGACAAGGAATGCTGACGGAGAATCATACGGGCAGAACCTAAGATGCCGGCAATGATAATCAAGACACATAACCACCACACTGGATTATAGGAGAAAGCCAAAGAGAAAGCCAGCAATGCACCGGTCACTCCACCGATGGCTGCCGTATGCGTGCTGATCTTCCACCACTGATTGATGATACCACAAACCACCTGAATGATAAGGGCTGCCATCACGATACTCGCCATGAAATGCGGAATGCGGAGAAACTGCATCAGGTAATAACATAATCCGTAGCAGACAATGGCGATGATATAGGGAACCATTCGCCGTTCTTTCACTCCTAAATCTATCAAGGTCCATCCCTGATAACGGCGATAGAGATGAATAAGGAATGTTGGCAGCAGAACGGTACACATATATACCAGGGTGATGACCTGCAGTTTGTAGGCCCAAGGCAGCAAATTCAGATAGCTGAATATAAACAGCAGTATCAGTCCTACCACGGGAAGGTAGAACGGATTGAATACTGCGCTGATCACCCTTGCGGCGAATATGATGTTACGTTCAGTCATATTTTTAACGATAACGATAACGTTAACGATAACTATTTCATGCAATTAACGATGACGAAGACGAGATATAGGAATGCCTAACTGTTCACGATATTTGGCGACGGTGCGACGGGCGACGGGAAAACCCTGCGCCTTGAGGGCGGCAGCCAGAGCATCATCGTTGAGAGGTTGTTGCTTGTTTTCTTTGTCAACCAATTCCTTCAGTAATTGTTTTAACTTTCGAGTGGAGAGCGTCTCTCCCCCATCCGTCCGCAATCCTTCGTTGAAGAAATGACGGAGACGGAAAGTGCCCCATCGCGTCTGACAATATTTCACGTTGCAGACACGTGAAACCGTAGAGATATCAAGTCCCGTACGATCAGCCACATCCTTGAGAACCATCGGACGGATATCCCCTTCGTCACCATCCTGGAAGAACTTCAGTTGAAGATCGATGATGGTCTTCATCGTCAGATAGAGTGTATGGCGGCGCTGCTTGATGGCCTCAATATAGTTGCGTGCACGATCCACCTTCTCTTTTGCATAAAGCAAAGCTTCCTTTTGCTGGCGATTCATACTGGAACGATTCTGCTGATAATCGTTAAGCATATCGGCAAAAGTTTGCGAAACATAAAGATCAGGTACCCGTCCACGATTGATTGTAAAGGTCACCGTACCATCCTCCGCCGTATCCACAATGAAATCGGGCGTTATCTGTTGCACGTTGCGACCCTCGGTCTCTCCCAAGGAAGCACCTGGTTTGGGATTCAACCGCACGATTTCTTCCTTCAGCTGTTCTACCGTATCCGAAGAGATCTTCAACTGTTGGGCAATCCTTTCCCAACGGTTGTTCATCAGTTCTTCGAAATAATCGGTGATAATCTGTCGTAGCAGCAGTCTCACTTCATTACCTTTCTTCCGGTCAATCTGCAATAAGAGACATTCCTGCAGACTACGGGCACCAATACCAGCTGGGTCAAAGCCCTGCAGGAGTTTGAGTATTTCCTCTACCTCCTTTTCAGAGACATCGATATTCTGATAGATGGCCAGTTCATCGGTAATGGAATCCAAGGATTTACGGAGCAATCCGTCATCATCCAGCGAACCGATGATATATTCCATCACCTGCCGTTGCTGATCAGAGAGTTCCAATTCACCCATCTGTTCCTTCAGCGTGTCGTAGAAAGAAATCTGATTGCCATAAGTGATTTCCTCATAATCCGCTTCTGCAGATGTTCCTGGTTTCAGATTCCAGTTTTCGGGTTCCAGCGGCATATCATCATCGCCTGTCATCCGTTCCAAGGCACTGTCAAGTTCACTTTGACGCTCTTGTTCCTCGGGAGAATCGGAATTATCTGAGTTATCGGAGTATTCTGGTTCTTCTGAATACTCAGACAATTCAGGATTATCAGTTGAAACTTCGAGTGCAGGATTATCGTCAATCTCAGTCTTTACGGCCTGTTCGAATTCAGCCAAAGGCATCTCCAGCATACGCACCACCATCATCTGCTGTTGCGTAAGCCGTTGCTGTTGAAGCAACTTCTGTTCTTGCCGTTGAACTAAACTTTGTGCCATTTTTTATATAGTTTCAAGTTTCAAGTTTCAGGTTTCAAAAGTATCCACCAACACCCAACACCTATTTAAAATATTCCTTTAACTGGGCAGCATAGGCGGCTAACTTTTCAGGGTTGCCATTGCCATAGCGTTTCCATATATTATTACAAGGTGTAACCAGCGGAGAAGTGAGAATCTCCATACGATTGAGAAGTGGATCACAAATCTGATAGATTTCCATCACTTCCACAATCAGCGCCGTATCAATCTTCAACAATCGGGAGAGTTGCTGAATTTCAGGCGTATCCTTCACCATCGTATTTGGCGTTAATCGGAAATAAAGATCCAGAATGATAATCAGCATGACAGGTGTGAGTAGTGGATTTTCCTCAATAGGCTTGAAATCCAATTCGAAACTCTCGTGCATCTCCACACCCTCATAGAAATCATCGGCATTGCCCAGACCTTTCATCTGGCGCAACATCTTCACACCTTTGGCCAGACGCTTGGGATTGCTGCCATAGCGTTCCCAAAGTTTTTCCATCCTAGGTGTGTCCAAACGGCGCAATTCATGCATCCGTTCATAAAGGAACTGAGGCGGAATATGGAGTTCCATACTCAAATATACAATTCCTTTAGAATAGAGCGGCTTCACACCTTCCGGTTTTTTCAAATACAACTGCATCAACAGCAGCCAGTATTCATCCTGCCAATGAATGTTCTTTGCCATAAGCCTTTCGATTTATGCTACAAAGATACACCAAACGAGAGAAATAACAAAATAAAAATAAAAGTTTTTATTTTTGTATTTCAGAGTGCAGCCTTTTCTTATGAAAAGATAGTGTAAACGGATTCAATAACTAAAGAAAAGAAAGAGTTCATTTCATCAAGCACTTTTGTGCAGATAGGTTGCACAAATTGTGCAGATGCGTTGCACAGTTTGTGCGGATGGCTTGCACAATTTGTGCGGATGCGTTGCACAAAAAGTGCAGATGATATGCACAAAATCTGCACAAGTGTGGAAAAAGCTGTTGATAACTTTGTGGAAAACCCTGTTGATAACTATTTGCTTATCCACTAATCAGCCGACAGAGAGGCAGAATTGTGGATTTCAACCGTTTTATCCCATCAATATATGAAAGTTTTCCACTATTTTTATAGGAAAAAAGATATAAACTTATTAACTTTGCACCGAAAACAAGAATTGTGGATAAGTCATGTAACTTGTTAAGAGTTTATGGTTTATGGTTTATTGATATTGTGGATAAGTAGTGAACAAGATGTTGATAGTGAAATAACCAAATAAAACTGCCATCAGTTATAAACTTTTCCACACCCTATCATCCTATTCTTTGTTTTTCTTTAAATTAAAAAATAAAAAAGAATATAATAATATGAAGGTGAAAAGCGAGTGGAAAAAGAAGGGTTATATCGAAGAACCTGTAGATGAGAGTATTGACCTGAAGGCTGAAATACGCCGTCTGGCAAAGGAGAAAGATGCCGTTATCCTGGCTCACTACTATACCAGAGGTGAGATTCAGGAAGTGGCCGACTTCATCGGCGACTCATTGGCTCTGGCACGAAAAGCTGCCGATACGGATGCTAAGATCATCGTAATGGCCGGTGTTCACTTCATGGCAGAGACCTGTAAGATACTCTCACCCGAGAAGTTGGTGCTTTGTCCGGACTTGAATGCAGGTTGTTCGTTGGCTGATTCCTGCAAGGCTGAAGACCTTCGGAAATATAAAGATGAACATCCCGGCTATACGGTTATCAGTTATGTGAATACTACGGCAGCCGTAAAAGCTTTGACCGACGTGGTTGTTACCTCAGGCAATGCGAAGAAAATAGTGGATCAATTGCCTGCAGACGAAAAGATTATCTTCGGTCCCGACTATAACCTGGGTAGCTATATCAATAGCGTGACCGGTCGTGATATGTTGCTTTGGAATGGTGGCTGTCATGTGCATGAGCGTTTCTCCGTAGAAGAAATTGTTAAACTGAAGGAGCAGCATCCTGAAGCCGTTGTATTGGCTCATCCTGAATGTAAGGGTCCGGTATTGGCAATAGCTGATGTAGTGGGTTCTACGGCTGTTATTCTGAAGTATTGCATCGAGAGCGACAAGAAGGAATTCATCATTGCCACAGAGGCCGGTATCCTGCACGAGATAGAGCGTCAATGCAAGGATAAGACCTTCTATCCCGTTCCGCCAGAGATAAGCGAAGGCGGTGTAGGTTGCAGCTGTAACGAGTGTGACTATATGAAGATGAACTCGCTGCTGAAGATCTACAATGCCTTGAAATATGAATGGCCTACCGTAGAGGTACCGGAAGACATCCGCAAGGAAGCCGTGAAGCCTATTGAGCGGATGCTCAGCATGAGTTAAGCGTTTATTTTTTTACTTCTTTTATAAATCTATTATTTTTTCCTTGGGTTAGATATATAGATAATGAGCGTTCATAAAAATCCCAATCTTGGAATGTGAACGTAGCTATGTAATTGCATTCTAATATATGATTTTTCTTTATTTTGGCTGTCTTTTCTTCAAATTCAGTACCAATTATAGTACCATCGATTGAATATTTTGTTCTTTCTATTATCTTTGTATATTCATTGTAGTATGACTTTCTGGCAATAAGTATAGGATAATAAGATAATAAAGCTATAGAAGTAAGTAGATAGGTAGTTGTTTTTTTTATGTGTATAGGTAAATAATCCATCCACATACGCATAATAAATACCATTGAAAAAACATTGATGGCAGTCAATTGATGACGGCCATTATAGGCTATGAATATTGAAAATATAACATTTATGATGATAGGAATGATGATTATAAAATTATTGTAGATGCTTTCTAAAAGTTTGTTTTTGTGAGCCAATATTATCATACATATTATAAAGAGCAAAAAAACTGGTGAGGAAACTAATCCTAAAATAGAATTGAAATGAAATCCCATACCTCCTATATCATCAAATCTACGGAAATTAGCAGGTGATAATATACAAATACAAGTTCCTATAATATAAGCAATACTAACAGTCCTTTGTTGATAGTTAATTGTTTTATTTTTTATAATTAAAAATAAAAAAAGCATACCTGCTATTCCAATAGAAAAGCTTTCTTGCAGAGAACCAGAGACAAAAGAATATAGGATAAATAATATAAATAAAGACAGACTAAACTTACTTTTATTGATCAGAGTTTCGAATAATAAGATAAATAACAATGTAGCAACTGATGTCCATAAATAGTTTATGCTACATGTTATATTTCCCATAAAAGTTAATCCCTTGTGAGGCAATAATATCCATATAGAAGATAAAAGAAATAATAAACTATAAATACCTATTTTTCTATTGATGACCTTTATGAGTAATAGTGTAAATAACGCAAATATGATGGAATTAACAATCACAAATTGTTGCATTGTTTTTGTTCCGCAAAAATATTGTACCAAGGTATGTACAATAAAACGTCCATTAGTTTTGAAATAGTCTTGTGTTTGGGATAAAACTGCATGATGGAATGAACGGATCATTTGCCTGTCAGTATTATCTTCTGCAACAGATTGATAATTATGAGCATTTTCATTTACTTCAAATGCATAAATCCAATCATCAACAGAATAAATAGCATATCGGTCTTGCACATAAAATGCAAGGAAAAATATTATTAATATAGATACTATATAGATATTTCTTTTCATTATCTATTGATATTCCCTTACGAAATAACCGGGGCGTTTTTTGGTTTCATTAAAAATATGACTGAGGTATTCACCGATAATTCCTAATGCTATCAGTTGAATGCCACCAAGGAAAAGAATAGTAACCATAATAGTAGGATAACCTTGTACAGGATCCCCAATTATTAAAGTTTTGAAGATAATATATATAAGGTATATAAATGCAAATAATGAAATAATGATACCAAAAATAGAGGCAAAACGAAGTGGTGCTGTGGTAAATGAAGTAATGCCAGTAAGTGCCAGATTTAATAGTTTTGAATAACTCCATTTGGTATTACCATACTGGCGGTCTTGTTGATTATATAATATACCTTTTTTTCGGAATCCTATCCAACTAAACATTCCTTTGTTATTACGATCAGTCTCTCGCATTCTTTTTAATGCTTCAACACATTTTCTGTCTAATAGGCGAAAGTCTCCAGTATCTTTTTGAATAGGTATGTCAGTTGATTTCTGTAGTATTCTATAATATATCTTTGATGTGATTTGCTTTGGCCATGATTCATTAGAATGTTGTCTCTGGGCATAGATATCTTCATAACCTTCTTCCCAGTATCTTATCATTTCAGAAATAGTATCAATAGGATGTTGCATATCAGCATCCATAATGATAATGGCATCACTATCTACATAGTCTATACCAGCCATGATGGCTATCTCCTTACCAAAATTTCTTGATAAGTCAAGATAGTGATATTGTTTATTTTCCTTGCAAAGTTCTTTTATTATGTTGAGTGTATTGTCTGTGCTGCCATCATTAATTAATAAGAATTCCCATTGGTAGTTTGAGTTATTCTCAACGACCTGCTGCATACATAGTTTCAATTTAGGAATAGATTCTGCTTCGTTGTATGCTGGTAATAAAATACTTATTTTTTTCATGAAAACGATATTTTGTGAACAATTTATTGACTAATAACATATATACTATCATGATTTACAATCCATACACAGTCAAATTGATTGCTTTTCAAGGCATTCTTTGCGAATGTATGTGCCTTATAAAGAGCATTGGAAGAACGTTCTATGGTTGTATCATTTATAGTTTTCGGCCAGATATAATTGTTTTCGTATTTTGCTGCTATACCCCATCCAAAAGCATCAGAAGGAATAACCCGGAAAGAAGAGACTTTTTGAAAGTCTTCTTCAATAATAATAAGGCGAACCCGATCAACAGGTTTACCAGTTTTTAAAATTGCTTCCTTGGCCATTTTTTTACCTATAAGACCTGATTCATAAGAAGTATGCCATAGATGTATATCAACAAAAAAGGCAACAATCATGAACAAAATAAAGGCTATTTTGATATTCCTTTTTTTTGCTGCAGTATTAATAGTATAGCCAATCAGAAGTGCTGTGAATGATAATCCTGCATATGTGTGCATCATACTATATACAGTTGCAAGATGCGGTGATACAGCTATTATTTGGCATATGAGCAAGCAAATACATACTTTCTTTTTTATATTTGATGGTCTGAAAATATAATAAATGAGCGGTAGTGACAGTAAGAATGTAATTGCTGCAACGGGAATATTTCTATCTGGTTTAAAAAACAAATAGACAAAATCGACAGCAAACCACGATGATAGTATATATTTCAGAATACTATTGATAATTTTACTACAGGTTGGAATATATTCAGGGTGTATTTCTATATTTTTGGGTAGTAGCAATATAGCAGCTGCATATAAGATAATGATACATAGACCTATCAGTATATCATTACTTAATTGTTTAAAGGAAATATAATCGAAGCCATAGTACATTAAAGGTATGATAATTGCCCACATTAACCCATTTTCCTTGCACAGAGCAGAAATGGAAATCAAAAGAAAATATATCAAGTATTTAGTTTTTCCTCGAAGTTTAATATAGATGATAGCAGCTAATAATCCCCAAAAATTTGCGTATGTTTGATTCAAGCCATCTACTGCTAAAACTGTTGCAAGCATAGCAGGTGTAAAGAAAAAGAATAATATGGAAATATTGCTTGCTAATGGGTTAAATTTAAATAATACGGTAAGTTTGTATATTAGAAAAGTGCATCCTAAATGACCAGTAAAGACACAGATATGGTTAAGTGTTGGAAATAATACTTTTGGGTTTCTTCCTACTATCCATCCAAAGATTGAATCAAAAGGGCGCCAATGATAACCATAAAAGAGAAACCTTTCCTTGGTAAATAGCGGATCGTTTGAAGGAGCTATTAGTGAAGTCCAATCATCAAACGTAGGCAATATTAGGATAATGCCCCACAATATAAAAGGCATTAATAAAAGAATAATAGTCCAAGCATAATGATTGGTAATATATTCTTTTATATTCAGTTTATGATAGCTATTTTGCATACTGTTCCACTTTCTCCAGTCTGTGTAGCTGTTTGAACCATGTAAATACCGCTGGCAACACGCTGACCCTTAAGGTCGTTACCATTCCATGTATAAGAACCGCCCGTAGAACGTCCTTCATTGACAAGTACGCCATTAGAGGTAGTTATCTTTACGTCGGCATTGTAACTTAATCCCGTAATGGTAATCAATCCTGTATATTCAGGTCTGACAGGATTAGGATAAGCCCAGACGTTTTCTTTTGTCATGTCCTCGTTTACCTGTGAAGTACCACTCATATAAGAGCAGAGACCTTCCTCCGTAGCTATGAATACTTCGCCGTTGGTAGGATTGATGGCAATGGAGCGGATATTATTCGAAAGGATATTGCTGTTTTCGATTGTGAAATGATGAATTTCTTCGTTGTTATCCGCGCTGATGACATAGAGTCCGTTTTCCACGGTGCCAAACCATTTTCGGTTAGCTTCATCAATTACTATACATGAAAGGTCAACGCCTGTGAGCAGATAATCAGCAAGATTAGTGCCATCATTGCGTGGCACTTTATGTTGAGTAAATCCTAAGGAAGGATTGTTTATTTGTTCGCGAGTGAGATAGATAGGCCCAGCATTGGTGGCTACCCAGAGATTTCCTTCTTTATCAAAGCAGGCATTACGAAAATGGTTTGTATTGATGGGTTGTCCGTCCTGGTTGATGATATTATCGTAAATGATATATTTATCATTTGCAGGTTGATAACATACCAAGCAAGTATTGACATGATAGTTATTAGCAAACCAGAGATTTCCCTTATCATCGAAAAACATTCTTTGCATACCTTGTAAGGAAGTGTTGGTTTTGTCAATTAGGCTTTCACTGTGATGAGAAATAAAGTTACCATCTTTAAATTCGAATATAGAAGTGGAAGGACTAATAGCATTGGCCAACCATAGAGTCCCATTATTATCGTATTTCAGTGTCAGTACTATTACATAATTTTTATTATTGTTACCAACCGTTGAAGCAGTCTGAAACGGACTATTATCATTAGTATAGTTTTTTACAAATTTTCCATTGAGAAATTCATACAGACCTGACTGGCTAGCCACCATTACGTGATTCTCGTTGCGTGGGTCCACGTCTATTTCGTAATGTGCTCTGTAAGCGTGTCCTAGGGATGAAACAAACGATTCATCGTAGATATTCCATTGATCGCCATCGAGAATCTGAATATGTGCGTTTTTTCCATCTACTCCCGGTACAGTATAGAGCTTTCCGTTGAGGTATCTGAGGAAGCCGAAAGCATTATAATGAGGTCCGTCGGGATTGATTTCATTTACAATAACGGTACGGTTACCACTTTCATCCTGTGTCCATCCCTGTAGTTTCTGGTTGCTCTGGTTGCTCCAATAGCATTGATTGGTTTTGTCGTAGGCAATATATTCCGTGTATCCGTTCTTGTTAGAGGTGGTAATGGCATTGTCGTTGACAAAAGTGATGCTCTTGGTCGTTATTTTCCAATTGTCAGTATTCACCAGATTCTCCTGCATGTTGCCTTCATAGATGCCGTCGTTGGTTTTGGCAAAAATGCTGTTTCCGATGATATAGCACGCCGTCACCCTTCTTTTCAGGTTATAGGTTTCGCTTATTTCCGCATTGCGCATATTCAGTTTCAAGATACCGAATCCGGTGGAGAGATAGGCATATTGCCCATTCATGTAGATATCATTGATGGTCTTGTCGTCGGTAAGCGACTTCGAATAATAGTCGGAGATATTCTCTACGTTGTAGTCATTATCCAGCAGGTCTATATTATAATTGGAATAGACGATGATGAGCTTCTTGACCGACGCATTCCATGCGATGAATGCGATGCCGGTATCAGAGAGCGAGTTTATTTTGTTGTAGGCATAGATGCTCTTGTCGTTCACATTGTAGGAGAAAAGATCTTGGGAACTCAATACATAGACCAGTTTTCCGGCCGGCTCAATATCGGTGATGTCATGGTAAGCCAGATAGGCTTTCCATTCCCCGATGCTGGCTGCCTGAGTTGTCATGATGCTGACGATGGCAGCAATTAATCCTAAGAATCTTTTCATTTTTAAATATATTTATTTATCTCTCCCCCAAGGGGGAGATGGAGGGGGCTACAGACTGCTATAATACAACAGTTTATATATATTAAACAGCGAAAGTCTCGGATTATTGCCTGCAAGGTTCCATCGGAGGATTTTTCCTATCAGATAATACACAGGCAAGAGCAAAGGTTTCATCCATTCATACTTCAGAAGCGTGGAATAACCTTTCAGATCGTTGCGGAACTGATGGAGTGTGCGCAGAGATTCTTCCGTCTTATTGATAAAGGTATGATTATCTTCAAAATCAATCATCATCACCGGATTACTGATATGATGAATGCGGATGCCGGCTTCCTTCAGTTGTTTGCCGAAGAGCACATCCTCATAGCCGTAATGCTTGAAGTCTTCGTTAAAAGGAATACGAAGCATGATATCCCGCTGAATGAGGAAATTGATGGTGCGGAATTCTTTATAGGGTTGTTCCTGACGTTTGGCTGCGCCATGATAGTACTGATATTTCAGTTCATACAGGAAACGCAGGTTGTTGCCCAGCGAACGGTTACGGTCATAAACCTGTATTCCGCCAACGATGACATGGAAATCGGTATCCAGGTATTTTTCAATGAAACGGGTACGTTCCACCATGATGTCACCGTCCAGGAACAGTAGCCATTCATATTGAGCCTGTTGAGCCAGGAAATTACGGATAGCCGCTCTGCCTACATTTTTTTCGCGGATGATATAGTTAACGTTCGACAGTTCCTTGATGTCCATGTTCTTTTCGATCATCTCCTTGTCGGTGGAACCGTCATCGGCAACGATTATCTCATAGCGGAATCCGTCTAGTTTCTTTTTTTCCTGTTCCAGGATATGGTGCAAGGAATGGACAAGATCACCGCAGAAGCAGTTATAAGTAGGAATCAGTACGGATAATTCTTTTTTCATGACTCAATGCTAATTAACTTATAAACTTAAAAACTCAGCCAGTTTCTGGACAGCTCGCGCACGATGGGATATATGGTTTTTCACTTCATTGCCCAATTCGGCAAAGGTCTGATCATAACCTTCGGGTTGGAAGATAGGATCATAACCGAAGCCCTCCCCTCCCCTGCGTTCGCGGATAATGGAACCGTTGACGATGCCTTCGAAACCCACCCTTTGTCCCTCCCGAGGGGAGGGATTTTCATTATCTTTATTGGAATGAAGCACATCATACTTCCCTCCCTTCGGGAGGGATTGAGGGTGGGTTATTAGTGCAATCACCGTGCGGAAACGTGCCTTGCGGTTTTCTATACCTTCCAATTTGCGGAGCAGCTTAGTCATATTGGCTTCCGAATCATGACTGATGGAATCGTCGCCATCGAGGGCTGCATAGCGGGCACTATAGATGCCGGGTTCTCCGCCGAGGGCTTCCACTTCGAGTCCGGTATCGTCGGCAAAGCAGTCGTAACCGTATTTATCGAATACATACTGTGCTTTCTGCATGGCATTGCCTTCCAGTGTGTCACTTGTCTCGGGAATATCCTCATGACAACCGATATCACTCAATGAGAGCACCTCGAATTGCTCACCGAGAATGCTCCGAATCTCTTCCAGCTTATGCTTGTTATTAGTAGCAAAGACTATTTTGTTCATCACCTTACCTTAATCTTATCAAATCCTTCACCATAGACTCCGATGACGGCACTCTGCGAAACGAAAGCATTGGGGTCTATCAGCTTGATGATACGGAAAATCATCACGCTCTCGCTCTTTTTGGCCAACAGTACGATAACCTTCATTTCCTTACCTGAATACCAGCCGCTGCCATCGAGAATGGTCATCGTATGATCCGTCTCGCGACTAATGGCCTCGGCAATCTGCTCGTAATGCTTGGAGAAAATCATGAACTGTACAGACTGGCGCTGACGGTTCATGATATAGTCGAGCATGAAGTTCTCGATAATCATCGTACAGAAACCGAAAGTCACCATCGTCACTCGTTCCAGGAACGTACCGAACTGCGGAATAAACAGACAGCTGCCGATGATGATGAAATCCACGAAGATGAGAACCGTACCCAGTGAAATGTCGCGGTATTTATGGATGGAAGCGGCAATAATGTCGGTGCCGCCCGTACTGCCGTTGGAAAGGAAGGTGATAGCCAGACCTGTTCCCGTGATCAGACAGCCTATCAGCAATGACATAAAATCCTGCCCCTCACCCAGAATCTTCACCATATTGCCGTTCTCATCTATGGGCGCAATGCTTTTCATCAGCCACAGCATGACCGTCAGCATCAGAATGGCATAGATAGTCTTCATCAGGAATCTCACGCCCAATATCTTCAGACCCACACCAAGAAGCAGTATGTTGATAATCAGGTAAGTAGTTGAGTTAGAGAACCCTGTGGCATAATAGACGATGGCACCGATACCCGTCACGCCGCCCGTTACGATTTCGTAGGGCATCAGGAAAAAGGTAAATCCGAAGGAATAGAGTAGCAGGGCAAGGGTAATGCCCATATAATCTTTCGCTTCGGATTCTATCACTTGCTTATTCATCCCTTCAGCACGATGTTCACCATACGCTTAGGGACGATGATAACCTTTACGATCTGTTTGCCGTCGGTGTATTTCTTTGCCTGTTCGCTGGCGAGCACGGCTTCCTCGATGCTCTTGTTGTCGGCATCGGCAGCAAACTGCATCTCGAAACGACGCTTGCCGTTGAAGGCAACTCCCAGCGTGACGCTGCTTTCCACCAGGTATTCTTCATTCCATGTGGGCCACTGGGCATCGCAGACGGAACCCTGCTGACCCAGACGCTCCCACAATTCCTCAGCGATATGCGGGGCAAACGGAGCAATCAGAATAACCAGTTGCTTCAGAATCTCCGCGTTCTTACACTTCAGCTGCGACAGTTCGTTGACGCAGATCATGAAAGCCGAGATGCTCGTATTGTAAGAGAAGGCAGGAATGTCTTGCGAAACTTTCTTGATGAGCTTATGGAGCGACTTCAGTTCTTCGGGAGTGGCCGTCTGTTGTTCAGCGGTCACACCGTCGAACAGGTTCCAGAACTTCTTCAGGAAACGGTGGCAGCCGTCGATACCATTGGTATCCCAAGGCTTCGACTGCTCCACAGGACCAAGGAACATTTCATACAGACGGAGCGTGTCGGCACCGTATTTCTCGACAATCATGTCGGGATTCACCACGTTGAACATCGACTTCGACATCTTTTCGATAGCCCAGCCGCAGATATATTTTCCGTCTTCAAAGACGAATTCTGCATCGTTGTATTCAGGACGCCACTGCTTGAAAGCCTCAATGTCAAGGATATCGTTGCTCACGATATTCACGTCAACATGGATAGGCGTTACGTCTTTATAATTCTTGCTTAAACCGTAACTGACGAACACAGGATGACCCTTTTCCTTTGAAGCGATATTGTCACGATACACAAAATTGGAACGGCCTTGGATCATACCCTGGTTCACCAGTTTCTGGAAAGGCTCTTCCTTGCAGCTCACGCCGAGGTCGAAGAGGAACTTGTTCCAGAAACGACTGTAGATCAGGTGACCTGTGGCATGCTCCGTACCTCCCACATAGAGATCCACATTCTGCCAGTAGTCATCGGCTTCCTTCGAAACCAATGCCTCTTCATTGTGGGGATCCATATAGCGCAGATAGTAAGCCGAAGAACCGGCAAAGCCCGGCATCGTGAAGAGTTCCAGCGGGAAAATTGTCTTGTTGTCGATTGTACTACAATCGACAACTGAACGGTTCACCGTATCCCAAGCCCATTTCTTGGCATGGCCCAATGGGGGCTGACCGTCTTCGGTGGGTTTATACTGATCCACCTCGGGCAACTCCAGCGGCAGGCATTCCTCGGGAATCATGTAGGGCATTCCGTCTTTGTAATAGACAGGGAACGGCTCGCCCCAATAACGCTGGCGCGAGAAGATGGCATCGCGCAAACGGTAGTTCACCTTCACGCGGCCCAGGCCCTGTTCGGTAACGAATTTCTTCGTGGCGGCAATAGCCTCCTTCACGGTCAGACCGTTCAATGAGAATTTATTGGATTCTGAATTGCATACAATACCCTCTTTGGCATCATAGCTCTCCTCGCTCACGTCGGCACCCTCAATCAGTGGAACGATGGGCAGGTTGAAATGCTTGGCAAAAGCATAGTCGCGAGAGTCGTGGGCAGGCACGGCCATGATGGCACCTGTACCATATCCGGCCAAAACATACTCAGCAATCCAGATGGGAATCTTCTCGTCGGTGAACGGATTGATGGCGTAAGAACCGGAGAAGACACCTGTCACCTTGTGGTCCATCTGGCGCTCACGCTCGGTGCGCTTCTTCACGTAGGCAATATAGTCTTCCACTTCTTTTTTCTGTTCGGGCGTGGTGAGCTGTTCTACCAGTTCACTCTCGGGTGCCAGTACCATAAAGGTCACACCGAACATGGTATCGGCACGCGTGGTAAAGATGGTGAAGCTCTGGGTGTCGGGTGTTGGGTGTTGGGTATTGGGTGCTACCTTGAAAATGACTTCCGTACCTTCCGAGCGTCCAATCCAGTTGCGCTGGGTTTCTTTCAGCGAATCAGTCCACTCAATCGTCTCCAGACCATCGAGCAAACGCTGGGCGTAAGCACTTACACGCAGACACCACTGGCGCATCTTCTTCTGCACCACGGGGAATCCGCCGCGAACGCTGACACCATCCACCACTTCATCATTGGCCAGCACGGTGCCCAGTCCGGCACACCAGTTCACCATCGTCTCGCCCAGATAGGCAATACGATAGTTCATCAATACCTCCTGCTGCCGCTTCTCGTCCCAGGCGTTCCATTCATCGGCGGTGAACGAGAGTTCTTCGCTTTGGGCCACATCCAGTCCCTCCGTACCCTGCTGGGCAAAACGCTCAATGAGTTTCTCAATGGGCTGAGCGCTCTGGCATTTGTTGCAATAGAAGGAGTTGAACATCTTCTGGAAAGCCCATTGTGTCCATTTATAGTAGATGGGTTCGCAGGTGCGTACCTCACGGTCCCAGTCGAAACAGAATCCAATCTTATCCAACTGCTCGCGATAGCGGTTGATGTTGGCTTCGGTCGTGATGGCCGGATGCTGTCCGGTCTGGATGGCATACTGCTCGGCGGGCAGTCCGTAGGCATCATAGCCCATGGGATTCAGCACATTGAAACCCTGCAGACGCTTGAAGCGTGCATAGATATCACTGGCGATATAGCCGAGTGGATGGCCCACATGCAGGCCCGCACCGCTGGGGTAAGGGAACATGTTGAGCACATAGAATTTCTTTTTGTCCTTGTCTTCGGCAACCTTATACGTCTGGTTCTTCACCCAGCGCTCCTGCCATTTCTTCTCGATTTCTCTGAAATTGTATTCCATATTCTCGCGTACTTATTATATTTTTGGGTGCAAAATTACTATAATTGGGCGAAAAAGCCAAAAAAAACAGTAAAACATCGAAATAATTTGTATATTTGTGCCCAAAATATGCACTATTTATGATCAACGAACAACTACTACACCCGAAAAGCATCGTCGTTATCGGCGGTTCAAACAATGTACACAAACCTGGTGGCGCCCTCGTGCGCAATATTCTTCAGGGCGGTTATAAAGGTACGCTGCGCATCGTCAACCCCAAGGAAGATGAGGTGCAGGGCGTGAAAGCCTTCCACGACGTAAAGGAAATACCACCTACCGAACTGGCCGTTTTGGTGGTGGCTGCGCGTTTTTGTCCTGACTACGTAGAATACCTGGCCAAGGAAAAAGAGGTGCGCGCCTTCATTATCATCTCTGCCGGCTTTGGTGAAGAGACCAAGGAAGGGGCCAAGATGGAGCAGAAAATACTTGACATCTGTGAACAATATCAGTGTGCGTTGATAGGTCCCAACTGTATCGGACTGCTCAACAGCCATCATCATAGCGTGTTTACCAAACCTATTCCTTCGCTCAATCCGAAAGGAGCCGACTTTATCAGCGGTTCGGGTGCCACGGCGGTGTTTATCCTGGAGTCAGGTGTCACCAAGGGATTGGCTTTCAATTCCGTCTGGAGCATCGGAAACGGTAAGCAGATTGGTATTGAGGATGTGCTGCAATACATGGACGAACACTTCGATGCAGAGCGTGATTCGCATATCAAATTACTTTACATTGAGAATATTTCCAACCCAGATAAACTGCTCTTCCATGCCAGTAGCCTGATCCGAAAGGGCTGTCGCATAGCCGCCATCAAGGCCGGAAGCAGCGAGAGCGGCAGCCGTGCCGCCTCCAGCCATACGGGTGCCATAGCCAGTAGCGACTCCGCCGTAGAGGCTTTGTTCCGTAAGGCGGGCATCGTGAGATGTTACAGTAGGGAGGAACTGACGACTGCTGGATGCATATTCAGCGTTGCCCCTCCCCAACCCTATTCTTCTTTTGCCATCGTCACCCACGCCGGAGGTCCTGGCGTGATGCTCACCGATGCCCTTTCGAAAGGCGGAATGAAGGTTCCCAAACTGGAGGGTCCGGCAACTGAGGAGCTGAAGAGCCAACTCTTTGCTGGTGCTTCCGTGAGTAATCCGATAGATATTCTGGCCACGGGAACGCCCGAGCAGTTGGGCATTGCCATCGACTACTGCGATCAACGGTTCCCGGAGATTGATGCCATCTTTGTTATCTTCGGCACTCCTGGTCTGGTACAGCTCTATACGGCATACGATGTGCTTCATCAGAAGATCAAGGAATGCCACAAGCCTATCTTCCCCATCCTGCCGAGTGTGCATACGGCAGGTCCCGAAGTGGCCGAGTTTTTGAAGAAAGGTCATGTGAATTTTTCTGACGAAGTGACGCTCGCCACCACACTGACACGCGTCATCAGTACGCCGCCGCCTGCTGCTCCCGAGATAGAACTCTTTGGCGTGGATGTGCCTCGCATACGGAATATCATCGGAAGCATCGAGGAAGATGGTTACGTGGCACCCGATATCGTGCATCAGCTCCTGGAAAGTGCCGGCATTCCGATGGTGCCTGAGATGGTGAGCAACGACAAGAAAACGCTGACTGACTTTGCCCAGAAGGTGGGATATCCCGTAGTGGCCAAGGTGGTGGGACCTGTTCATAAGAGCGATGTGGGCGGTGTTGCCCTGAATATCCGTACGCCGGAACACCTTGCCCTTGAGTTTGACCGCATGATGAAGATAGAGGGAGCCACCAGCGTAATGGTTCAGAAGATGCTCAAGGGTACGGAACTCTTTATCGGCGCCAAGTATGAAGAGCGTTTCGGTCATGTCGTGCTCTGCGGTCTGGGTGGAATTTTCGTGGAAGTGCTCCGCGACGTGAGCAGCGGTCTGGCCCCCCTCTCCTACCCCGAAGCCTATTCCATGATCCGCTCCCTGCGCGCCTATAAGATTATTCAAGGTACGCGCGGACAGACCGGCATCAATCAGCAGCGCTATGCCGAGATCATCGTGCGCCTCTCCACCCTACTCCGTTTTGCCACCGAAATCAAGGAGATGGACATCAATCCGCTCCTGGCCGACGAACAGAATGTCATAGCCGTAGATGCCCGCATCAGAATAGAAAAATAGGAGCCTCTCTCCCCCCATCCCCTCCCCCGCAGGGAGGGGAGTTTTCTTTGTCCTCTTGAACTTTTACTCTTAAATAAAACTTCACAGAACCGCGAAACTATCTATAAACCAATGCATTGAGGTGAAGGGTTAAGAAGAGCCACCCAAAAGACCCACCCCAACCCTCCCTAAACAGGGAGGGTTGGGGTGGGTCTTTCCTTTCAGGGAGGGTTGGGGTGGGTCTCTGTTTTTACAAACTAATTTACTTTGTACCTCAAATAAACATCAATTGAAGATCAAATAAGCATCAATTGAAGAACAAACTAATTTACTTTGTAACCGGATATGAGTATGCACGAGTCAGTTCGGGCGGATTTTTAATTCGCCCGCAATGAGTATCAGGATTTGTAATCCGAGATGTGTATTAATCGTATTTGGAAATGCTTATACTCACAGCAGTCGAAATTCAAATTGCTTTACACTTCGGCCAGCGACCGTTGGTTCGACTGAACAGATAACTCCCATACTCCAAAACTCCAAAGGACTTACCAACTTGCGGAACTAAAAATGTATCATTTACGAGTCCTAACTCTATCATTTACGAAACGCAAGTGGCACATTTACGAATGCTCCGTTCGCAGGTTCCCTCCCTCGGGAGGGCTGGGTAGGGGTTGCCCCAAATGGTTGGGGAGAGTTCTTAAACCCTTCACCGCAACTTCCTGTTATCATGCGGTTTACACCGTAAGGTGAATTATTTTTTGTTTGTTGCAACTCTCCGTATGTAGATTTCACGATTTTACAATTTTACGATTTGACGATTTCTCTCTTTTACCTTCTTACTTTTTTACCTTTAGATTATTCGTTAATTTGTTTTTTTTTTTTGTTAAATTTATAGAATAGAAACCGCCTTCTTTATACATATTATTATTTAGTCTTTAACTTTGCAGTCTGAAATATCTGTTTAAGAAATAACTATTTACTGTTCAGCTACTTTCAGATAATACGATAATATTAAAATAATTACAAACATTATGGAAAAACAACGTTCTGGAGGACTCGCTTCCTCAATGAAAGACGTAGGGAAAACTGTTAAATCTTTTCCTACAAAACATGTGTTTACCACCCTGCTGCTCATGCTGCTCTGCATGTTCATGCCGCAGAAGGGATGGGCAGACATTATTACTACTACGTATGACTTTACGACACAAAATGACGACAAAACGGTTACTTATTCTACGACTAATGAAAGTAATTGTACTTACTTCACAAAGATTGGTAAGGTTTCTGACCCTGGACGTTTCGGTGCTCAAAATCCTGAAAAATGGGTCTTTGAAAGAGCAAACAGTTCAGGAGTTGTTAGCAATACAATTGGTTTGTGTAATAACAATGGTTCTCAAAAACGTTTCCTAGTAAGCAAGTTATATATAGGTGATATAGTAACATTTGATGTTGTTAATTTGGGCAACACATCAGTTGATGTTACTTTAGCGTCTGAGTCAACGGGCGCAGCAACTAAAAGCAGCAACTCCTTCACCATGAGCCAAAAGGGTTCATTGGTAGTAATGGTACCAAACCTTGGTAGCATAAAATCGATTACCATCCAGCACGACAATTCTGCCGTTTACGATTATGACCCTGCTGTTGAGATTTACGACCTGTCGGGAATTAATGCTGGTGCAGTAAGTGCTACAAATAGTGCTGGCTATAAATTTTATGATGGAGGTTATAATGCTCTTATTCTTGATAATCCTTCTGGTTATTCGCTGAATAATCGAGTTGTCGTAATGAATGATAATTTCACTTGGGCATATGGACTGCAAAATAGTAAAAATAATGCTAAAAGACTTGTGGGTATCAATAATCTTTTAGAAGGTGACCGTGTGGTCGTTACTTTCTCTGGTGAAGCATGGTTCGCGAGCGAACATCAAAATTTATCAGTTTTTTCTGCTGCAGGAAAAGTTTTCAAAGACGATAATAATGATGGAGAATTGAATGATGGAGAGACTTTGATAGAAGATCCTGGTAAACCTGTTGAAAGCGGTGCCGTTTACACCATGACAGCCGATGGTCATCTTGATATTGCTCTCGGAAATAGTGCAAAGATTACTAAGATAGAAATCTACGGCGACCACGCGGCTCAGATGCTCGACCGTTTCGACGCTTCAAAAGGCTATACTGCCTACTTCTCTAAGACTGGTCAGCTGATGGATAAGGAGCACAACCTTGGCGGTTTGGAAATACATGTTGGCAACGAAGACAATACGCAGCACGCCATTGTGGTAAGCTCTGATGAAGGTCCTGTCTCATTCGTTTACGACCAGACTCATTATAAGATGGCAAGACATCAGACATACGGCAGTTTTAATGTAACAAGCGAACTTCCCGTAACAGGAACATTCTATAAGTTTATCGCAGAAACCAATGGAAAGATGACTCTGCGAATGAAAGCCCATAGTGTCCATTATTCAAATTATTATAGTCAAGATGCGACAAAAGACGGAGGCGAAACACAACTTAGTGGAGCATGTCCATATTATGTGATGGTTAAAAACGGCAACACACCGCAGGAAGTAACAAGCCAAACAAAAAATAACGGTGCTACGGTTACTTTCAGCAATATTACCGTAGAGGCAGGCAAAACCTATTATCTGTATGGTTGGTGGAATAGCACTAATTTAGGTAATGCAAATACCGCCTGCGGCGTGGCCGAGCTTATCGACGTTACTTTCATGCCCGACAATATGGTTTATCCGCTTGCCAAGTATGTGGCGAGCGGCACCACAGCAGATAATGAACTGGCACATGTGTCCACCACCACGACAAACAGCGACCTCCACATCAAGAAGAAGTCGGCCAACATTTCGTCTTGCGAACCTTACGTTGAAGGCGGAGTGCTGAAGATTCGCAACATTCAGTTCGTCAGCGGTCAGAATCCCGGCGGAACAATCCTGATCAAGGTGGGCAATCCGAGCGACGATGCTGCACCGGTGTTTGCCTACACCATTGCCTACGATGCAAGTTTCAATATGCCCGAGGGAGCAGCCAGAAGCGAAGGCCACACCTGGGACTTCTCCACCAACCCGCTGAAGGGCCTGAAGTGGACCGACACCACTGGCGAGGCCGACGATGTGGACTTTGGCAAGGGAGCTGGACCAGGCTTGCTCTACGACGAGATGCACGAGCCACTGCCCGACGGAACAACTCACTCCGACTGGACGCTTAAATATGTAACGGAAAAGGATGATACGAAGCGCGACCCGATGTATCTGAACAAGTACGCCATGGAGGGCGACAATGCCGATATGATGTGGGACACCGAGGGACTGATTTTCAACACTGCTGCTAACCAAAGCTGTATCAACAACGAGTATGGTAGCGTTGTCAACCATGATTCTGATGCAACACCTAAAGATCCCGACCGCTTTGTGGGTGTCCGCAATGGCGGCTCGTTCACCATCCCCCTGTTGAAGGCCGGCGACCGTGTGATTATCTATATGGGCAGTGCAGACGCACACACCAGTTCCTTCAACATCACCGGTGCACTGGATGCCATCGGGCAGACCATTGAATCGACGGATGAATACAGAGCCGGCGGCTCACTTTGGTCGACAATGGGTGGTGCATGCCAGTATCGCGGTGCTTACCAGTTTATTTCTACTGGCGGCGACATGACGTTCACTTTGACTAAAGGCGAACTGGTCAAGCTCTATTCTATCCAGATTTATAGAGGAGTCAAGAGTGGTTCCACTGACTGTTCGAAAACAAATTGGAATACGACTTACAACGGCGTGGAATACATTCCTGCTTATCAGGTCAACAACGACTGGCGCTCGGAAACACCCGCTGCCTGCTTCGTTCAGATTCACTATCGCGGAAAGGGTGAGCGACTGAGAACCCCGACCGTGCTCTACAAGAGTGGAAACATCAACACGGATGCCGACCATCTGTTCTATGCCGAGATTGGTGAGAACAATGCTCCTTACATCTTCTTTAAGTCAGAAATTGGGGAGTATGGTATGTTCAGAATGCGTGTCGACGACATGGAGTCGAATGGCAAGTATGTGGCCGACTATGCGCTGCAGAATATGACCGTGGGCTATCTTGAGAAAAAGAACTATCCCTACACATGGGACTTCACCGACCTGCAGGACTATGCCAACACCGCTAACCGCATCCAGGCCGAACGCACGAAGATTGGAAACTACAATCCCAAAACTGTAGACAATGACAAGCTCTATGACATGGAGTTTATGAACAACAGCGTGGGTGAGGATGTGAAGTCTGTAGAGCAGTGGAAAGAGTATGAAGCTGATGGCGACATTCCTGCCGGATACGGTCTGCAGGTAAGGAACGAGCCTTATAGCGGCGGTCTGATGTGGGACAGCAACCAGCTCTATGCCGGCAACCAAATCTTTGACGAGTCATTCGGCCTCCGCTTCATTGCCCCGGGTCAAAATGAAAAGTATAATGGCGGTCTCCGTATCACCGGCGAAGGTATCAGCCTGACAGGCGGAAACTGGAAGATTATGATTCCGCTGGTAGGTGGTGAGAAAGTTGCCTCCGTATACGTAAGGGCCAAGCAGATTGGCAACAAAGAGATTACAGCTGGTGTGGGCAATGTAGAGACTTCGTTCACCTACGTAGGAACGGCTACCGACGGCACTGGCGAAAAGATCTATGCCGTGAAGGGTACAGGCGATGACATGACGCTCGTCTTCAACAACCTGATCATTAAGAAGATTGCCGTGTCGCAGGACACCAAGACGGTGAACAAGCTGGGCTATGCCACCGAGAGCCGTAATGTGGAGATCGACCCCGAACTGATGGGCTACATGACGGGTACTGGCCTGAAGGCCTACACCGTGACTAATGTATCCTATGGCAAGAAGCCTGGCGACAAGGCTTCAGTAACGCTGACCCAGATTCCCGAAGAGAACGTGATGGGCCCGGCTTCAACTGGCGACCACAGAGCATATATCATTTATAATACTGATGAGACAAAGCCCGTGAACATCCTGGATGGCGGCTTCCACCTCTTTGTGCCCGATATGCACGACGTTAGCTCGGCATCCAATGCTAAGAAGACTATTCTCAATGTTGACGGTAATGCACTCGTTTCGATGATTAATGGCGGTGCTGTTCCTCAGGAGAGTGGTGCCTACACCAACTATCTGATGAACTATAAGTACACCAGTGCCGACGGCAAGAGCCACGAAGGCCCCGAGGCTTTCTATCGCGCCAGCAAGTCGGCTTCGCTCGGAGCCAACAAGGCCTATCTGCAGTTGCTTACCGCAAACGTGAAGCCCACGGAGGCCAATCAGAACGGTGCCAAGTTTGCCATCATCTTCGTCGATGAGGAGCAGGGCACCGAGACCACTTCTCTCGACGGCGTGAAGTCCGTAGAGACGCTGGGCGACAATGCCATCTATACGCTCAGCGGCGTGAAGGTGAGCAAGCCGGAAAAGGGCGGCATCTACGTGAAGAACGGCAAGAAGTTCATTGCAAAGTAAAGTTGAATTTAAAGTAGATTTAAAGTCATGAAAAAGATATATAAGAAGCCCTCTGCTGAGGTGGTTAACGTAAAATTGCTGGGTTCTGTTTTGGACGACCCAAATCCGCAACCTGGTGGATGGTCGAATCAGACCGACAGCGGCGATGCCAAGAAGACCGACTTCGTTGAGGAAGAGGAAGCTCTTCCCACGCAGCCGAACCTCTGGAACGATGACGAGGAATAAGTCAGAGAAAAAAAGTGTAAATAAGATTATAGTTTTCTCATTAATTTGAGAATGGGGGGCAGCGGTGAACGTTCATAGCTGCCCCTCCTTTGTAGATTTTCGCCCTGTTTGCGCGCACATATATAATGTGGGACAAAATAAAAGTTAAATGGCGGTAATCAGAGTGGAAAGTGAAATTTTATTACTAATTTTGCCCTGTCGTTGACTGCGGTGTTCTGTCGTCACCGTCGCAATAACTGTTATTGAGAATTTAATAAAAATTATAAACAAAAACTCTGTGAAACACAGGCTTGGACTTAAGGGTCTTATCCAATGGGGGATAAAGGCCCGAGCGAGGTTTGTGTGTGCGGGGTTACAGCAACAAAAAAGATGATTATGACAAGACTACTGACTGATCTACGCCGTTCGGCACGCATGCTGTTCTGCGCCAGTCTCTTTCTGTGGACATGTGTTCCTGCCAGTGCACAGCGCGTGACCGATAACCTGGACCGCGGACTGGTGGCGGTGAACATGGGCGGTTCCACTTTCCTTTCGTGGCGAATTCTGGCTCAGGAGTATTTTGGCGTTACGTATAACGTGTATCGCGACGACACGAAGATAGCCGAAGGCCTGACGGTTTCTAACTTCACCGACTCGGGAGCGGGCAACAGCTATACCGTGAGTGCGGTGGTGAATGGAGTGGAGCAGGCGCAGTCGGCATCGGTTTCTTCTTTGTGGCCTGTTTCTGATAAGGGAAACCAAGTGGACAAGTATCTTTCGGGACGTATTGATTTGACTTTGGCACCAGTTTATGACCGTAATGGAATTGAACTGTCGGAAACCTACATAGGAATTAACAACGGTAATCATGTGGAAAAGCCGAGATACTCGGCCAACGATGCAGAGTTTGCCGACCTCGATGGCGACAACCAACTGGAAATGATTATCAAGCGGATAAACAATTATGATGCCGGAAGCGAAGACGGCAATGGTGGTACGAAAGACCTCTACGCCAACGATTCGAAAGAGTTCGTGGTTCTGGATGCCTATGATATCGACTGGCAGACTGGTACGGCCACGCTGATGTGGCGTATAGACTGTGGACCGAATATGGTGAGTTTGAACTCCACCGAAATCAATGTCATTGCTTACGATTGGGATATGGACGGTAAGGCAGAAGTGGTGTTGCGCGGTGCCGATAACATGATTGTATATGGCAGTAACGGCAAAACCCCCTTGTGGACCGTGGGCGACATGAGTGTCAACACACGCAACCTGATAAACAGCCATACGAATGCACAATATGCCTGGACCAAGGACGGAGCTGAATATCTGATTTACATGAACGGACAGACGGGTGCCAAATATCAGGTGACGGATTATCCGCTGAAGCGACTGGAATATGCTTCTACCCTGCCTGCTGAATGGGGTGGACGAGGCTATGGACACAATTCATCGAAATACTTCTTCGGTGCGCCGTTCCTCGATGGGCGCAATGCCAGCCTCTTCATGGCACGAGGCATCTACGGCACGCACAAGATGATTGCCATGGATCTTAACGTGGGCAGCCACACCTGGAGCACGCGGTGGACATGGATGTGCAACAACTCGTCGAGCCCCTGGTATGGCAATGGTTATCACAACTACATCGTGGCCGACGTTGACGAAGACGGTAGGGACGAGATTGTGTATGGCTCGATGGTGATTGATGATAATGGTAAGGGTCTTTACACCACCGGCTATGGTCATGGTGATGCCCAGCATGTGTCGGACTTCAATCCCTATCGAAAGGGGCTGGAGTTTTTCGGCTGTTTGGAAGACGAACCCACTTGGGGCTGCAACTATCGCGATGCCGCCACGGGCGAGGTGCTCTATAAGTTCACGTCGAGCGGTGATGACGGGCGGTGCATGATGGATAATATCTCCAATAGCTATCCAGGAAGTCTCGGACACTCTTCTGCCTCTCAGACAATTAGTAGCGTGAAGATGGGAGAGGTTTCTGAAGCTGGTTCTATATTCCATTTCAAAGACACAAATATTAGTCTTAATTTCCGTATTTATTGGGATGGTGATTTGCTTTCGGAGTTGCTTGATAGCCCAGGAACAATGGGTTCTCCTATGATTTTCAAACCCGAAGTGGGACGTTTGTTAACTGGTGTCGTTGGAAATATGAATAACGATTCGAAGAATAATGCTTGTTTCCAGGGTGATATTATTGGCGACTGGCGCGAAGAAATCGTTGTTCGTAAAGGTTCAAATGCGGTTAGTATCTACACATCTGTTATTCCATCAGAGAATTCTATCCCCAGCCTCTGGTTCGACCACCAGTACCGTCAGGCCATGGTTTGGCAGATGATGGCGTATAACCAGCCGCCCCACGTGAGCTATTTCGTGGGAGAGCTTGAAGGCTACACCACGGCTCCCCCACCCTACACGATGACCGGGCGCCAGGAAATCAGCAATGGTGGAACCATCGCGGGAAGCAACGGCGACCAGCTGATTGCCTGCGAGACAAACAATATGACCATCTCGGTGAGCAATGGTGCTCAGCCTTCGGTATTCATCGACAACGCTCCTTCGTGGGTACAGGGCACCGACGTGAACGGAACAACGGGAACGAGGGTAACGGGCAATGGCGAAGTGGCTGCCACCAATCTGCCACCAATCAACCGCACGTATTACACGCACACGCTGACGGGCGGTGCCTTTGCGGGCAATATGTGGCTGGTGAAGCAGGGCGACGGTACGCTCGTGTTGCCAAAGGTGACTGAGACCTATACGGGCCGGACCGACGTGTGGGCCGGAACCTTACAGTTTGACGGCACGATGCAGAGCAGCCCCGTGTGGATGAACCGCCACACCACGCTGAACACTACGGGCGGAACATTCAGTGGCGGACTGACCATGGAATACGGAGCAACGCTGAACATGGGCGGCGAGACCAGTGGAACCGTCAGCGCTGCCACAGTCTCGGACCTGACGCTGAACTACGGCTCACAGGTGGTGTTCGACGTGGCTGGAACCAGCCAGGGCGACAACGACCTGCTGACCGTCAGCGGAACGCTGACCGTGGACAAGAAGTCGGGCGGCAACTGGGAAACCTACGGACCGGAGCATCTTTCGCCCGTGTTCGTGGTGCGTTCGACAGAGACGCTCGAATCGGGCGACTATCCCATCGGCGTGGTTGAGGCTATTGAAGGCGAGATTTCTAATATCAAGCTCAACACCGTCGGACTGAACAGCAACGGCTTGGCCACGCTGGTTTATGACAGTTCAACGAAGATTCTTTATTTGCATATCGACGACAGTACAATGCCCGACTATGGCGGTGAGCTGAGCATCAACGTGACGGGTATGGCTCCCACCGAGGTGTCAGCCTCCGACTATCCATCTGCTGCCAACGAGACGTTCTATCTGCCTGTGGTCTCGGTGACAGCCCCCAGCTTCAGCGGCATCACTCCGACCGTGTCTGGAACGTTCACTGCGCTCGACGGCACCGAAACAGATCTGGGAACTTCCGGCACCAATACGCTCTATAGTCAGGATTATGAGAATGCGAGCGGCGTGAGCGACTGGATTAGCCCTAGCGCATCTAGCCAACTGACGCTGAAGACGGGCGATGCCCTCTATGGCCAGTATTTCTGCTTTGACTTCTCGTCGACAAACACGAACGACCGTAGTGCATCCAAGACCTTTGCAGGCATCGACTGGACGGGCATTAACACATACACCCTGGAGTTCGACGCAAGCTTAAAGCCTGGAGCTGATAACAATAAACCGACGGATCATCTTATGGAACTCTCCGTCATGGCAGAGGGTGGAAACATACCTAACAATAATAACTACCACACGGCCAACAGTGGGGCAAACTATCTGCTGGATCTGACAAACGGGGGGAGCGCCAGCACTACCTACACGGTGAATGGCAGTTCCACGACGGTTACGATACCCAGTGCCACATGGTGCCACTACAAACTGGTGGTTGATGGTGATGCAGGTACCGTGGTGTGGACCATCACGAACAACTCCACCTCGGCTCAGATAGGTTCCGGCACGTATACCCTGCCTTCTGGCACGAGCTATAAAGCCAATGGTCTCTATATCAACGCCTCACGTTACTTCCCCGTGGCATCGGTTGACAATATCCAGATTTACCAATCAAAGGATCTCTCGTCGTACACTTTCACCGAGCCGGGAACACTGACGATGAAAGCTTCGGCCACTGGATATAAGTCGATAACCAAGACCTTCACGGCTCCAGCGGTTTACTATAAGTATTATGAGAGTCCGGACTACAACCAGATTCAGGCTGCTGAAGCCGCTACGGTGCTGGGAAGCGACTACTGGAATGAGGGAGCGACAACCGGCAGATGGGCTAACTGGAGCAAGACGAACAGCACATACGGCCAGGAATACGTGATGGCCACTGGAAAGCAGACCAGCGGATATTTCGACAAGGACCAGGTGTTGCAGATTAGCTACAACCAGAGCACTGTGTATAATCAGTTGGTGCAGGGATTTGGCATCGGGCATAATAAGGCTAATGGCACTTGCGACATCACGGCAGCCAATCTCGGCAATTCGAATACTATCGTTTATTACAAAGCCGACAAGAGCAGAGGAGCAACAGAAAACTTCGACGAAGGCTATACATACGCCACTGATGAGGGCGGGTTCAGTTATACGCTTTCCGAAACTACCACCTTCTGTAAGTTTGCAGCCTATCTCCCCGTGATGCTCTCCGACGAGGAATCTACGTTGGGAACGGTTTCGGCTGACTGCGGCAATGCGCTGGTCTACCGCACGGGGCTCGGCTCGGGCTGGGGAACGATGGTGCTGCCCTACAGCATGACGGCTGAGCAGCTGAAGGATGCATTCGGCGATGGTGTGAAGGTGGCAAACCTTTCAGCAGTTAATGGAACGGTACTGAAGTTTGATGAAACGACGCAGGCTGTGACTGCCGGCGAGCCTTTCCTGATTAGCGGTGTCACGAAGTCGGGACCGTTTGTGGCCAAGGGAGTCACGGAATTCGCCACAGAGTCGTCGAAGAGCGTTGGCGGCATCGACTTCATCGGAACCTATACCAACATGGGCAGTACTGCGTTCACCACGAAGGACTATTTCTTCGTGGCCACGAGCGACAAGCTGACCCGCGTGAGTCGCAACGGCATGAAGATGGTGCTGAAGGGCTATCGTGCCTATTTCCACGACGGTTCGGCAGCCGGAGCCAAGAGCTTCACGGTGAGCATTGGCGGCGAGGAAACCACGGGAATTGCCGACTTTGCCGCAGAGGCTGAGGATAACGACGTCTTCGACCTGCAAGGTCGCAAGGTGGCCTCGGGAATGCCGTGGTCGGAGGCTAAGCGTCTGCTGCGCCAGGGTGTGTATATCGTGAACGGCAAGCGTATGATTGTGAAATGAGAAAAATGAGAAATGGAGAAAATGAAAAAGAATAAATATATCGTGCCCTCGACAGAGCGTGTAGCGCTGAAAATGTATCAGAACGTGATGGAAGACTTCGACTATGGCGATGCCGACGTCACTTCCACCGAAGGTCTGGTCATCAATGCCCATCAGGCGGATTTCGAGGAAGAGGCTGAGACTGGAATGGAGACAGCCTCCACCCTACCCGCTATCCACTCGCTTTGGGACGACGAGGAATAGACTGTGGAAAAGGCGGAGCAATCCGCCTTTTCTCGCTCTCGGGCTGATGCGTGGGTACAAAACGCAATGGCTGCGTCTGTATGTAAAATAACGTGAGTTCGACGAAATATAACTGTCTGAAAATTTGGTGATTAGCGAAATTTGTTGTAACTTTATAGTGTCAAAATACAAAGTTTTACAAACAATAATCGCTATGATCACCGAGGACAAAGTTACGGAATTATTTTGTATTGCAGATGATTTCTGCAAGTTTTTTGACGCCATGATGTCAAAATATACCATAAAGGAGGCTAAAAAGCTCAAGGGTACGGAACTCTTTATCGGCGCCAAGTATGAAGAGCGTTTCGGACATGTCGTGCTCTGCGGTCTGGGTGGAATTTTCGTGGAAGTGCTCCGCGACGTGAGTAGCGGTCTGGCCCCCCTCTCCTACCCCGAAGCCTACAGCATGATCCGCTCCCTGCGCGCCTATAAGATTATACAAGGCACGCGCGGACAGGCCGGTATCAATCAGCAGCGCTATGCCGAAATCATCGTGCGCCTCTCCACCCTCCTGCGTTTCGCCACCGAGATCAAGGAGATGGACATCAATCCGCTTCTGGCCGACGAGCAGAACGTCATAGCCGTAGATGCCCGTATCCGTATCCAGCGATAGGCGCTGGACTTTCATCTATGAAAAACGGGGGAGTTTAGCTTAAACTTCCCCGCCTTTTATTTTATGTTTGTGTTATCTGCCTGCCACGAATTTCTTGCGTAAAGCTGTAGGAGAATCGTGCAGATTCCGTTTTACAAAGATACTGAACGATGAAAGGTTGGGGAATCCCAGCTTTTTTGAAATATCTTTAAACGAAAGGTCGGGATTGAGCATCAGTTCCTGAATCTCCGTCAGCACGGCGTTGTGGATCCATTGTGAGGCATTTTTGTCGGAGAAGCGCGTGCAGGCGGTGGTCAGGTACTTGGGTGTTACGTTCAGTTTCTTGGCATAGTAACTGACGGGTTGCCGCTTCACTTCCGTCTGTGCTATCTCCTGGATGAAACGCCTTAGGAGTTTCTGTCCCAGCGTAATGGTGTGAACCTCTTCTTTCGACTTCTGTCGGAACTCGTTACCCATCTCCAGCAGAGCCACGTTGATCATCAGTTTGAAGATGTTTGCATCGACGGGGTCCTGCAAGTGGTTGAGTTTCTTCGAAAGGATGGTATAGTAATTCTTATAGATTTCCAAGTCACGCTCCGAAGCCTTCAGGTGTCTCACCTTGTCGCAATAGAGAATCTGGTTCCATATAGCGGTATTGCCCATGGGCAGCGCCTGCATGAAGTGCTGGCTGAAGGTCATGCATACACAGCAGAAGTCACCTTCATAACTGTCAACCCTCAGCTGTTCGTGGGGTGCACAGATAAGGATGTCGTCTTGTTCGATGGTATAATGCCGGCGGTCAATACAAACACAGGCTTTCCCCGACACACCTAAAAGCACAAGCGTGTGGTGAGCCTTTGCCTCGTTTATATCTTGGAGAGATGCTACCCTGCCATAGTAAGAAATGTCCTTATCGGTAAAATTTGCCTTCATTAGAGAGTGATTGTTTTTTGTTTGCAAAGATAGTTTTTTTTCTTTGAAAAGAAATAACAAAAGGTGTATATTTTCAATTAATTATGATTAAGTTTTTTATATCACTTTGTTTGTTATTAGAATTTCAACAAAATAGGGAAATCCCTTTTAAGTTTAGGGAATTACTTTTTGCAAACAATAAACGAATTTATTAATTTTGCGTCAAAGAGTTAGAAAAAGCGAAGTTTAACTTATAAATTGATATGATTATGAAGAAGCTGTTACTTACGCTGATGGCAATGGTCACAATGACCATCTCAGCACAGGCAATGACGTTCAATGAGGCTCGTAGGGAAGCTTTTTTCCTGACAGATAAAATGGCTTACGAATTGAACCTGAGCAACGCGCAATACGAGGCTGTCTATGAGATTAATCTCGACTACCTGACGGCTTTGGCTGTGAGTGATGATATCTTTGGCTTCTACTGGGAGCGCCGTAATGAGGACCTGAGCTTCGTGCTCTCTTCCTATCAGTACCGCACCTTCATGGCCCGCGACTATTTCTATCGTCCGGTTTATTGGCAGAGCGGTTTCGCATTCCGTATCTATACGCACTATACGGACCGTCACCACTTCTACTTTGCACGTCCGAGCCACTATGCCACCTATACAGGCGGTCACAACTGGCGCAACAACGGCAATAAGAGCTATTACAAAGGACGTACGTACGATCGTAGCCGCGCTATTCCCAACTACGTTCCACGTCAGAACCGCAACTGGCATTCCAATCAGAATACGGTGGTGAATCACAACGTGAACGTGAATCGTAATGTGAACGTGAATCGTAACGTGAACTGGAACACAAACCGCAACCGGAACACGAACGTAAACCGTAACACAAACACGAATCGGAACAATGCAAACCGTTCTTGGAGGAGCGGCAACGCTTCTCAAAGGGTGCGCAGATAGAATAAGTGGTCTTACTTTAGTTGTTAGTTTTGGGGTGCCGCCTGGTTAGTGGGCGGCACCCTTTCTATTTATTTCCATTCTATCTTCAGGTGATGGAACATTGTGGCGCTGGCGCCGGCTGAACCCGTATGCTGAATGCCGAAACCGCAGGAGAGAGGCTCGATGGGAGCGCTGAGATTCACTTCCTTGGCCAGCGGGCTTTCACGCTGAGGCGTGGTGGTGGAGACATGGGCTTTAAGCTGACGGCCTTCGCTCCAGAGCCGGATGGTGCAGTTGGTCAGGAAGCAGGTGGTGCTAACGGGCTCGCCGAGCAGTTCTCCCCTACCCTCGATGAACCGCATCAGTTGCATATCCACGGCATTGGCATATTTGGTGGTGCGAATGATGCGCAGGCCATAGCCTGAAAGCTTCCGGGTGTCGTAATGGATATAGATGTCCATATATTGGTCGGTGGCAGAGGCAAAGCCTTGGGCGGTAGTCTTGCATGGGTCGCAGACGAGGGTGACGGCCATTTCTTGCTTTCCTTCCAACAAAGGAGTGTAGAGCAGGCGTGCTCCTTTTTCCTTTTGGAGCAGGCCGGTTCCCTTTGCACCGTCGATGCCCGGGCCGTAAATCCAACTGTCTGTTTTGGGTTGCCAAGGTTGGGCGTTGGTATCGGCGGGCTTATGGCCGTCGAGGGTCCAATAGCCGTCTTTAATGAGTGGCTGGGGATCCGTCGGGAAGTTTTGGAAGTCTGTCTCAAAGACATAAGACGCAGGCACTTCGTTTTTCGGCGGTTTGATATAGAGAAGTGCACGTTGTGGCGTACCCGTAAAGGAGCGCTGGTGCTTGGGCGCCACTTCGGCCATCATCCAGCGGCCATAGTCGGCGGGTTGTAGGGTGTAGGTTTGTTCGGGACGATTCAGGCGGCTCACGCTGACGGGCACTGCTCCCCCACCCTGTTGGTCGTCGCATCGGTACCACGTGATGAGGCTTTGGTCGGTTCTTTTGCCGAGATTCAGCTGGTAAACGGCTGTGAGTACGTCGCCTTTGCGCTTGATTTTCAGCTTCTTGGTAAATGCGGGGGCAGGCAGCGTCTTGGGTGCATTCTCGATGTTGATGGCCGCTTCTTGTCCGTCGGGCAAGGAAACCACCACCGGCTGTTGTGCACTATTCTCGGTTTTGTTGTTGCCGACGACCGTCAGGGCCGGTTGATTGTAGAGATAACAGTCGCCGAAAGCATAGCTGTGGAGGGTGGTTCGGGCCGTATCGCCCTCCTCTACCCTATTCTTATCCGAATGGAGTTCCAGGTGGATGGGCACATTCTCGAGGACGGCGAACACCTCTTGGATGTTTCCTTTCATGGATGCGCGGAGCGTTGCTGACAGTTTTTTGCCTTCCAGCCTGACCGTGGTGCCCTCTGAATTGCTGGAGAGCACGACGGGATTCCCGTTCTGCGTGACGTTCTCCTGATAGCAGCGCAGGCTTGGGGAGATGTAGGGACACCAGCCGAGGGTCACCGTTTCGGGTGTCTGGAAACGGCAATCCATGAGAATCACGGGGCTTTCCTGTTTGCAGAGATATTGCTCGCCGGTGGTCTTCACCTCGAAGTCGCAGTCGAAGAGAATGGCTCCTGCGCGGCTGGTGGCATAGAAGGGCTTGCTGCTAAAGAACGTGAAACGGCAGTGGCGATAGATGGCTTTACCCTCCAGGGCGTCGTCGGTGCTCTCGAAATAGCAGTGGTCGAAGAGCGTGCGGCGGCCGCCGTTGAGCGGACAGGTATTCAGACGGGAGATGAAACGGCAGTTGCGGGCCTCCAGATAGTCACCGTCGGCAAAGGCCAGCTGGGCCTGGCAGATGGCTTCCATACGTCGGGGGCGGTTTTTCGTGGGGTCCAGGCGGTATTCCAGGTCCACGTTACAATAGTTTCCGAGCGTGAGATTCTCCAGCAGCAGACCGTCGCCGTGGAAGAAAAACATCGTGAAATTGCCCACGGCCCCCTGCGTTTGGCCGCGGTTGCTGGCCAGAATGACTTCATCCGCCTGTTGGCCAAGTCCCACCAGACGAAGCCACGGACAGCGAATGTGCATGCCGATGGGTGCGCGGTCGCCGTTTTGGGCCTTGCGTACTTCCGGATCGTCGGGGTTGTCAACCCAGTAGACACCCGGACGGATGAGCACCGTCATGCGGTCGTCGGCCGAAGTGCCGGGCTTCAGATGCTGCATGGCCTCCTGAAAGGAGTTGAAGACGAACGGGCTGGCGGCTGCTTCTTCATCGGACAATGAGCCATCGACGAGCAGGCAATGGTCGTTGAGCTTTGTGCAAAGCTCCTGCACAGTTTGTGCAGATGGCTTGCACACATTGTGCGAGGCCTTTGCACAAAGTGTGCAAGCCATCAGCACAAAGGTGAGGATAAAAGGTTTGTTCATCAGCGGAAGGTAGTTTGTTGTTCGTTGCAAAAGTATAAAAAATCTGCGGATATTTGGCAAAGTGAGTGAAAAACATTAATTTTGCATTTGATTTTTAGATTCTATGGCCAAGAAAGACGGGGAACTGACCCCGATGATGAAACAGTTTTTCGACCTGAAGGCGAAGCATCCCGATGCTTTGCTGCTGTTCCGTTGCGGTGATTTCTATGAAACTTACTGCGACGATGCCGTGGATGCTGCCCGCATTCTGGGCATCACGCTGACACGGCGCAACAACGGCAATAGCGGCAAGGGCGACGAGATGGCCGGTTTTCCGCATCACGCGCTGGACACCTATCTGCCGAAACTGATCCGGGCGGGTAGGAGAGTGGCCATCTGCGACCAGCTGGAAGATCCGAAACTGACGAAAAAACTGGTGAAGCGCGGCATCACGGAACTGGTGACGCCGGGTGTGGCCATGGGCGATAACGTGCTGAACTACAAGGAGAACAACTTCCTGGCCGCCGTGCATTTCGGCAAAGGAGCCTGCGGCGTGGCGTTCCTGGACATCTCAACGGGCGAGTTCCTGACGGGCGAAGGCACCTACGACTACGTGGAAAAGCTTCTGGGCAGTTTCCAGCCGAAGGAGGTGCTCTATGACCGCACGAAGAAAAAAGAGTTTGAACAGTATTTCGGCAATAAGATTTTCACCTTCGAATTAGACGACTGGGTGTTCACCGAGCAGACGGCCCGCCAGAAACTGCTGCATCATTTCGCGGTGAAAAACCTGAAAGGCTTTGGCGTGGAGCACCTGCACAACGGCGTGATTGCCAGCGGTGCCATCCTGCAATACCTTGAAATCACCCAGCACACACAGATCGGTCACATCACTTCACTGGCCCGCATCGAGGAAGAGAAATACGTCCGTCTGGATAAGTTCACGGTGCGTTCGCTGGAACTGGTCTATCCGATGCAGGAGGACGGCAAGTCGCTTTGCGACGTGATTGACCGGACGGTCTCGCCGATGGGTGCCCGATTGCTGAAGCGCTGGGTTGTTTTCCCGCTGAAAGAGCAGAAGCCTATCAATGAAAGGCTGGACATCGTGGAATACTTTTTCCGCGAGCCTGAGTTCCGCGAACTGATCGATGACTCTTTCCATCGGGTGGGCGACTTGGAGCGTATCATCTCGAAAGTGGCCGTAGGAAGGGTGACGCCGCGCGAAGTGGTGGCCCTGAAGACCGCCCTACAATCCCTGAAACCCGTGAAGACGGCTTGCGAACATGCCCAGAACGATGCGCTCAGAAGGGTAGGGGAGCAGATGAATGTCTGCGAAAACCTGGCTGCACGCATTGAGCGCGAGGTGGAGAGTGATGCCCCGCAACTGTTGAACAAGGGCGGCGTGATCCGCTATGGCGTGAATGCCGAGCTCGACGAGCTGCGCCAGATAGCATTCTCCGGCAAGGACTACCTGCTGAAAATCCAGCAGCGCGAGGTGGAGCAGACGGGCATCACGTCGCTGAAAATAGGCTATAACAACGTGTTCGGCTACTATCTGGAAGTTCGGAACACGTTCAAGGACAAGGTTCCCGCCGAATGGGTGCGCAAGCAAACGCTGGCTCAGGCCGAGCGATATATCACGCAGGAGCTGAAGGAATACGAAGAGAAAATACTCGGTGCCGAGGAGAAAATCCTCTCGCTCGAGGCGCGGCTGTTCAACAATCTGGTAGCGGATATGCAGGAGTATATCCCCGCCATTCAGACGGATGCCAACCTGACGGCCCATTTGGACTGCCTGTTGTCGTTCGCCAAGGTGGCCGAAGAGAACCGCTATGTGCGTCCGGTCATCGATGATTCGTCGGTAATTGATATCCATCAGGGCCGCCATGCCGTGATAGAAACGCAGTTGCCGCTGGGCGAGGAATATGTGCCCAACGATATATATCTGGACAACGAGAAGCAGCAAATCATCATTATCACGGGTCCGAATATGGCCGGTAAGAGTGCGCTGTTGCGCCAAACGGCCTTGATCGTATTACTTTCCCAGATAGGTTGTTTCGTGCCCGCAGAGAGCGCGAGAATCGGTCTGGTGGATAAAATCTTCACCCGCGTGGGTGCTTCGGATAACATTTCGTTGGGCGAATCCACGTTTATGGTGGAAATGACCGAGGCTGCCAATATCCTGAACAATGTGACGCCCCGTTCGCTGGTGCTCTTCGATGAGCTGGGCCGCGGCACTTCTACTTACGACGGCATCTCCATTGCATGGGCCATTGTGGAGTATCTGCACGAGCATCCGAAGGCACAGGCTCGCACGCTCTTTGCCACGCACTATCACGAACTGAACGAGATGGAGAAGAATTTCTCACGTATCAAGAACTACAACGTGAGCGTGAAGGAGGTGAATAACAAGGTCATCTTCCTGCGCAAACTGATGCGTGGCGGCAGCGAGCACTCGTTTGGTATCCATGTGGCCGAGATTGCCGGTATGCCGAAGAGCATCGTGAAGCGTGCCAACACCATCCTGAAGCAGCTGGAAGCCGAGAGCAGTGGGGTAGGGGCCAAGGCGAAACCATCGGCAGAGGCTCTCAATCAGAGTCGCGACGGCATGCAGCTGAGCTTCTTCCAGTTGGACGACCCCGTTCTCTCGCAGATTCGCGACGAAATTCTTGGTCTCGACGTGAATAATCTCACGCCGCTCGAAGCGCTGAATAAGCTGAACGACATCAAGCGGATTGTGAAGGGGAAATAATATTAACTGAACACAAAGACACAAAGGCACAAAGGTTTTTTAGCGTTATTATGCGCAGCCCTTTGTGCCTTTGTGTCTTTGTGTTCAGTAAAAATTAGGAAATTTTCTTTGCCCTAATCATGCAATACAATCCGATGATGATAAACGGAACGGAGAGCAACTGACCCATATTGAACAGCATGTCGGCCTCCCAAGCCTCCTGCACGTCCTTGGTGTACTCGATGAGGAATCGGAACGTGAAGATGTAGAAGAGGCAGAATCCGAAATACCAGCCCGTGCCCACCTGTGGGTATTGGGTGTTGGGTGTTGGGTGTTGGGTGTTGGTGGATGGATTTTTTCTGCTTCTCTTGTAAATGGCCCACATGATGAAGAACAGGATGGCGTAGGCAATGGCCTCGTAGAGCTGGCCGGGATGGCGCGGAAGATTATCTACGCGTTCGAAGATAAAGGCCCAGGGCACATCCGTCACCTTACCGATAATCTCAGAGTTCATCAGATTGCCCAGGCGGATGAAACAAGCCGTGGTTCCGGTGGCAATGGCAATATTGTCAAGAACGGTCCAAATACCTATCTTGCTATAGCGCACGTAAAGCCAGAGGGCAATCATCAGTCCCAAGGTTCCGCCGTGGCTGGCCAGTCCTTCATAGCCGGTGAACTTCCATCCGCCGTCGGCCATGAAATGGATGGGCAGGAACATCTCCACGATGTGCTTGCCGGAAGTCAGGAAATAGTCGGGCTGATAGAACAGGCAATGCCCCAGACGGGCACCAATCAGGATGCCCAGGAAGCAATAGATGAACAGCGGATCGAAGACATTCTCCACTTCCTTCTTGCCGTTCTTCTTAATGGTGCGCTCGGCAATGCCCTGCTCATAGAACAGATGGCGCACGATGAAGTAGGCGAGCGCCAGTCCGATGAGCCAACAGAGTGAATACCAGCGGAAAGGTCCGAACGTCAGCGAGGGGTTCCAAAGGATGTACATTGGATGAAAGATGAAAGATGAAAGATGAAGGCTTATTACTTCCATATTGTTCGTTTTTATTTTATTTGAGGTTTGAATCTCCGTTACTTGTAATTGATGAGCGTAGGCGTGAAAGTTGTTTTGAGATGAGAATAATCTGGTTCTCTGCTTCTGTGAACTCTGCTTCTGAAATGTAGTGTTCGTCGAAAGACAATTCTAATTCGCAAAGGACTTCTGTTAATGAACCGAAGGCAATTTCTATGAAATGGGCTTTTTCTTTCGACAAAAACCTGCCAAATCCTTCTGCGATATTGATAGGAACCGACATAACTGCTCTGCGCAGTTGACTGCAAAGGCCGAATCGTTCGTCTATGGGAAACCCTTTGATCAGACCACAAACAAAGTGTGAAAGTTTCTTAGCGTTCTGGTAGACATCCAACTTTCTGAAGTAAAAATTTTCCATAAGCTAAACAATTAAACTTTCATCCTTCATCCTTCATCTTTCATCCACTAAACATTAAACCTAAAGTGCATGATATCCCCGTCCTGCACCACATATTCCTTGCCCTCGATGCCCATCTTGCCGGCTTCGCGCACGGCGGCTTCAGAGCCATACTGGATATAGTCGTTGTACTTGATGACCTCGGCGCGGATGAAACCCTTCTCAAAGTCGGTGTGGATCACGCCGGCACACTGAGGAGCCTTCCAGCCTTTATGATAGGTCCAGGCCTTCACCTCCATCTCTCCGGCGGTGATGAATGTCTCGAGGTTCAGCAGGGCGTAGGCTTTCTTGATCAGACGGTTCACGCCGCTCTCTTCCAGTCCCAGCTCTTCGAGGAACATCTGCTTGTCCTCGTAGGTCTCCAGCGAGGCGATATCCTCTTCCGTCTTGGCGGCGATGACCATGGCCTCGGCACCTTCCGACTTGGCGATTTCCTCTATCTTGCGGCTATATTCATTGCCGTCTTTGGCCGAAGCCTCGTCCACATTGCAGACGTAGAGCACGGGCTTGGCCGTCAGCAGGAACAGGTCGTGGGCCACTTTCTGCTCGTCCTTTGTCTCGAAGCTCACCGAACGGGCATTCTTGCCCTGTTCCAGCACCTCTTTATAGGCCATCAGCACGGCGGCTTTCACCTTCTCGTCCTTATTGCCTGCGGCAGCGGCCTTCTGCGTCTTGGCCAGCTGACCCTCGATAGTCTCCAAGTCCTTGAGCTGCAGTTCGGTATCGATAATCTCCTTGTCCTCAACGGGATTCACAGGAGCGCCGCCTTCGCGCACCACATTATCGTCGTCGAAACAGCGCAGCACATGGATGATAGCATCCGTTTCGCGAATGTTTCCGAGGAATTTATTGCCGAGACCCTCACCCTTGGAGGCACCTTTCACAAGACCGGCGATGTCCACAATCTCGCATGTGGCGGGCACGATGCGTCCCGGATGCACCAGTTCGGCGAGTTTGGTCAGTCGCTCATCGGGCACGGTTATCACGCCCACGTTGGGTTCAATCGTACAGAAAGGGAAGTTGGCTGCCTGCGCCTTAGCGCTAGAAAGACAGTTGAAAAGCGTGGACTTTCCCACATTGGGCAATCCCACGATACCACATTTTAATGCCATTTTCTTTTATAAACGTTTATATTCTGGGTGCAAAGGTATAAAAAAAAGTGAAGAGTGAAGAGTGAAGAGTGAAGAATTTTGAAAAAATCGCGAGCGAAGCGAGAACGTAGTGGCAATTTGCTGCCGCCATAGTTTTTTATCCACTGAAACCTTATGTCCAAAACTCTTTTTCCTCTGTATCGCCCATCGTTCCGCCACATTGCGGACAGGTATGGCCATCCCAAGTGCGGATACGGTCGCTGCCGCAACGCAAGCACAGCCGCCCTATTTCAGAGCGGAAGGATGGTGCTACGTCGCCGATAACCCCACCCACCACCAGATTTTGAATCGTGTGGCAGTCGGGGCAGGAGACGGGTGTGATGTGCTGTCCGAAGAGCCCTTTCCCTTCGTAGGTCTCCGCCTCATATCCGCATGCTGTGCATCTGTATTTCTTTTTCCAGGCCATTTGCCGGTACTGCTTTTCCGATGAATTAATTCTTGGAGCAAAGATATGCATTATTCTTTTTCCTGCCAAATTATCTACGGTGAAAATGAATGCAGGAAGTTAGAAAGTGGTATCTTCAAGGTGTATCATCAAATACAAATTCTTCACCGCATCATGTAACTTCCATGATGACAATCATTTACGGTGAAGGGTTTATTGCCAACACTATCATTATCATTTGGATACATAGATTCTGCTGAATTATCTAGTAAGTTTCATCCAATTGATGATGTTTTGGTTTTCAATCTATGATATATTGATGTTCGATCTATGATATATTGATGCTCAATGGATGATATATTGAGGTCCAATGGATGATATATTGAAGGGCATTGGATGATGTTTTGCTTCCACCCAGTGGAAACACTCTTTCCAATGGGTGGAAGCATGGTTTCCAATGGGTGGAAACAAAGCTTCTGATGAGTGGAAACAAATTGGACCATAAGTATCTGCTCCCTCCCTATAGGGAGGGCAGGGGGATGGTCAACCCTTCACCGCAACCCATTGCTCATCAACGTGTTATACAATTCGGTGAATATTTTTTTAAGGTGTGTTCTACTTTATATTCCTAGCAAGAAGTAAGCGATTACACCATGCTGGCTGAAAAATTTTAGCCACTTGGCAACAACCAATCTGCTTTTTTCTTATCTTTGTACCGGAATTCAAAAACTGCAATCATGAAGAAACTGTTGTTATCCGCCATTCTCCTGCTGACCTTTGTATGTAGTGCCAGCGCCCAGGTTATTGAACCGAAAGAGACCCCGCAGCTGGAGTTTGCCCTGCAGCTGAGGGTGACGATCGGTGAGGCGTATAGAGTAGGGGAGACACCGCATGGCGAACGCATCGTGATTCCCATTAAGGGCGGCACCTTTGAGGGGCCTCAAATCAAGGGCACCATTCTTAATGGCGGGGCTGATTATCAATTGGCCAACAAGTCCCAGCATCGGACGGAACTGGAGGCAATCTATAGTATCAAGACGGACGATGGCGTATTTATCCACGTCCGCAACCGTGGTATCATCTGCGACGGAAAAGATAGCCAGGGCAATCCTACTTTCTACTTCAAGGCCGCTCCTCAGTTTGAGGCTCCTGCAGACAGTAAGTATGCCTGGCTGAACAATGCCCTCTATGTTTGTGCACCTGAGTTCTCTACTGAGTTCAAAGGTATTATTCTCAACGTTTGGCGGGTAAAATAATGAATGGTTATTATTTGTCAGCCTCCACGCTGCGGATGCAGCTGAGGGCGTTGAGCGTGCGGGGATAGCCGATGAAGGGCAGGTTGGAGGAGATGACGGCTATGAGCAGGTCCTTGTCGTTGCCCACGTGGTAGTTGCCGGCGATGTGGCCTTTCAACTGTGGTTCGCATCCGCCCTGTGCGGCAAGGAAACAGAAGGTGATCAGTTCGCGCATCTTCAGGTCGAGGCCTGTGCGGGTGTAGTAGTCGCCAAAGCAGTTGTCAGCCAGCCATTTGTTGATGTGGCGGCTATCTTCGGGACCCGATTTCCAGAAGTCGCGCATCGAGTCGCCGAAACAGCCTACTTGTGCCTTGGTTCCAGCCTCGCGGCGGTTTTCCATCGTGGTGGTCTGCTGCGAAGCTAATGGCAGGGCGATGCCGCGGGCAGAGAGAATCTCATTGGTGGCCGAGAGGAATGGGCGGACGCGCCCCATGCCCAGATAGGCCGTTGCCTGATAGACGATTTCCTTTACTTCGACGGGTGTTACGCCCTTGGCGAGTGCTTCGGGCAGCAGTTCGCGGTATTCGTCGATGCCCTGACAGCCCAGGAGTGTGGCCAGATAGCAGATGTAGCGGGTGCGGTCGTCGAGCTTCGTCTTCACTTGCTCCACCACTTCGCCGTAGGCAAACGCATCGAAACGCTGCATGTATTCCGGGTCGGCGACGCCGAGCATCGCATTGCTGGCAGGCAGTTTGTCGTACTCTTCATCCGTGACAGGCTCCAGCCACTCGTTGGAGGCACCTTCTTCCACCTTTGTCATATAGGTGACGTGCTGCATCCATGAGTCTTTGGCTGCTCCGTGCCAGTGTTTTGCCTCGGCAGGGATGGCAACCACTACTCCCGGGCGCAGCACTACAGGCTCCTTGCCTTCCTCTACATACCAGCCGCAGCCAGCCACGCACACGAGCACCTGTACTGATTTGTGGTGAATGTGCCAGTTGTTGCGGCAGCGCGGTTCGAAGGTGACGTTCACTGGGCCTCCGTTCTCGGCATCGAGGGGAGCCAGATAACTGTTTCCGATGAAATACTTGGCGTAGGCCGTGTTCAGTTCGCCTTTTGGCCATACATTGAAGTCGATGTTCTCTTTCATGTTTTTTTGTGCATTAATGTTGGTTACTGCCAGTAGCAGTGCGATGATGGTGGTGATAACTCTCATTGTCTTATTTGAAATAATTGTTGGGCATTTTTCCAAAGAATCATGTCTTTATACGGTGCAAGATCTGCTTCCAAGGGAGGGATTGGGGGTGGGTCTTACTCCATCGAATGTTCCCCAACCGCCACGGGTGTCAATGCCGGTGGCATCGGCAAGTTGTTCTAGGCGGGTCACTTCCTCGGCAGTCAGCTGAATCTTGGCAGCCTCGGCAGCCTCGATGACGTGACGCTCCTTTGTGGCTCCGATGATGGGCATGGTGCCCTTGGCGATGGCCCAGGCGATGCCTATCTGCGAACACGAGGCACCGTATTTCTCGCCGATGGCTTTCATCTCGTTGGTCAATGCTTCCAACTGGGGCAGCACGGGATTGTATTTCTGTCCGCGCTCACTTTCCTCGGGCAGCGGGTTCTCCTTGTTATATTTGCCTGAGAGTGCGCCCTGCTCCAGCACCATGTAGGCCCAGAACTCGATGCCGTTTTCTTTGCAATAGTCCAGCACGCCGCCTTTCTCCGACGAGCGGTAGAGCAAAGAGAAATGGTTCTGAACGGCCGAAACCTTGAAACCTTCCTCAGCGAGAATCTCGTTGGCCCGCTGAATTTCCTTGATGTTATGGTTCGAAACGCCCACGCGCTTCACCTTACCGCTCTTGAGCAGGGGAATCAGTCCCGGAGTCCAACGCTCAACATCCATCGGGTTGTGAATCCAGTAGATGTCGATATAGTCGCAGCCCATGCGCTCGATAGAGGCATCGGCCATCTTCTCCACGGAATTCTCGAACACCTCGGCTATCTGCGGCGTGAACTTCGTAGATATCTGCACATCAGCGCGGTTGTACTCTTTAGCCAGCGAGCCCAGAATCTTCTCCGACTCGCCCATGCCGTAAGCTTTAGCCGTGTCCCACAGGCTCAGCCCTGCCTTCATAGCCGCATCGAATACGGGCTTCAGGTTCTCCACGTCGGTCTTGCTGCCGAATACCTTGTCTCCTCCAAATGCTCCTGCGCCCCAGGCCCAG
>OCVV011359382.1_pt1 | contig 139193 bp, 113 predicted proteins | sample 1539721 | NCBI WGS metagenome assembly OCVV01 (sample SAMN02144230, study PRJEB22623) | gut metagenome | biome: sheep rumen | host: Ovis aries | place: New Zealand
TTTCTTTTTGAATTCAAAAGAATACTTAGACATAAAAATACCGACCTCCAAATGTTAGATTTTTGGTCTAACTTTTGGGGGTCGGTACACGCCTCAGACGCTCTCCCCCCTTTCTTTTGCTCTCTGCTATTGCTGAAGTTACTGGTCGACTGTCACATTGAAAGTGGCCTTTTGTTCAACATCGTTCCCATCATAATGTTCCACATTGATTTTGAAGCTGCCTGGATTGTCCACGCCAATGCACACCTGTCCCTCACAAGTTGCGCCGACAGGAGTTTCCTGAGGATACATCGTGACCTCTCCCGGGTATGAGTAACCCATCTTTCCTCCGGCATCGACAATACTGTCATCAAGTACAAAATATAAACCATCTGAAAATCCATCCGGATCCTCAAATCCAATATTCTCGTACGTAAAGGTTACAATGTAAACGGCTGCCGGATGATAATCAGAGTATTCATTTCTCTCGTCCGTCTCTTCAACAGAATCAACCGTCAGCTTCCACTGTCCCTCGACGACCCATGGTTCTCCAATATTGTATGCATCCTGGTTTGTTGACTTTCCAGCAGCCAGCTGTTCCTTCAGATCAGCGACCGTTTCCTGTAACGCCGCGACCTCTGATTCCAGTTCCGCAATTCGATCATCCTTCGAATCTGCCAGCGCTGTAATCGGTGCTGCAGCAATCAGTCCGCAAAGCAACCCAGCAATCATCCTTCGCTTCATCATACTTCCTCCCTGATTTATTATTATTTTCAGCATAAAAATGGTGAATATACTGTCATTATACGTACCGAAAGCCATAGAAATCAACTAATTGTCAATACTGGAGACAGCATAAGGTGTATCTTGATTACAGTTCACGGAGTGGCTTGTAAACTGTAACGATCATCCTGAAGGTGACAATATGCAGCAGCCCCGCATGTCCTGTCAGAATCATGTTTTACAATGCCTCGGAAACAGCCAGTCTGACTGACAAAAAAAGAAGGGATGGCGCCTTCAGCGTCATCCCTTTCGTCGATGCGACTGGATTTGAACCAGCGGCCTCTGCGTCCCGAACGCAGCGCTCTACCAAACTGAGCCACGCATCGATACTTGCAATTTCTTAAGCAAGCTTCGTTAGTATACCGCTATCTTTCAGAGATTGCAAGTATTTTTTTACAATTTCATGCGTTCAATTCCATTCATCGCGAACCCTCCGCTGCAAATCCATGCCATCAGGAAGACTCTTTATACTTCCAAAAAACGTATACGTATTTTTACTGTTTTCATTTTTCTTTTCCTTTTCATATTTGAATAAGACAAACTCAACATATTGTGACACCTCCTCTAGGCACTCCTCTGGCAGAGCCCGGAGCTTTTCCTCCAATTTTGTATATGTCATGTCAAAGCCTCGCTTTCTATACCTGACACATCAAGAGACATCTCTTACCCAAACAATATCCAGTCCCATCTTCGGTGTCAATAGCCGGGTAAATACAATCATTCCGAACCGAATCATCGCATTTACCCGGGAATCCGCCAGCCTGCCGGGTATTTATTCTTCAGCTGGCCGCCTACGAGCTTGCCCCAGCCGATCGGATACCGCCCGGCGCACAGCAGTCTCCAGCCGTTTTGGCCGGCATGCCGGACAGGAATTGTCTCTCCGTGGAGATAACGTTCGAGCCTGTCGTCCGCCGGATCGAGGCAGACATAGCGTTCTTCAACATCTTCCTTCTCAGGCAATGGTTGTGCTGCGCCTGTCTGCAATCCCCCTCTCGGAAATGGCGCCGCCGGCAGCATCATGGCGAGCTCCTGGACTGGCTCGAAGCGGTTCTTCTTCAACTCTCCAAGATACAGACCTGCCCGCAGAGTCGGGATTCCGGGCACCCTCTCCACGCCCGCAGGCATCAGGTACACCTGGCCGTCATGCACCTCCAGCCTGCCTTTCTGCAGTCCCTCCCGGAGCAGCACGGCGAATCTGTCCTCAGCCGTCCTGGCAGCAGCCTTGTCTTCCGCCCGAAGCGTCATATCACCCTGACCGCAGCAGATGTTTCCCGCCTCTGTCTCCGCTGCTGTGGCAGGCTGCGGCTGCTGCAGATAACCGGCAACAAAGTCCTGAATCATCTGCATCTCGTTTGTCTGGAGTTTCTCCGGCCCCGCTGCCCGGGACATGTTTCCGGCGCCGCCTCTCCTGCCAGCCTTCCCCGGCCTGCCCGCCCGATATGTCCCGTCCGTCTTTCCCGATCTGTCCGCTCGATATGTCCTGTCCGTTTTCCTCAGGCTGCCTGACTGTTCCGCCCCTGTGCGTTTCTCCGTTCTGCCTGTTCCATACGTCCTGTCTGTCTTTCCTGCTCTGCCGACTCCATGAGTCTCATCCGCTTCCCAGGCTGCTTCTCCGGGCTGCTCCTTTTGTGTCTCCCCGCCCTTCCGCTTCCTCAGAAGGGCACAAAAATGCCCCTCTCCCTCGATTTTATGCGGCCAGAGCCTGCAGGTTTGCGTGAGGTCTGCATTCAGCTCTCCCGCCGTCTCTTTATCCAGATACCCGAGCCGGACAAGCTGCTCCAGACTCATTCCCTCAGAAAAATACTGTCGGAAAGCGTCGTACGGAATCTCCATCAGCTCCATCTCCGGACGCTCTTTCAAAAGATGCAGGATGGTCAGTTCGTTTTCCTGCGGGGCAAATGTACAGGTTGAATACAGCATCATGCCGCCCGGTCTGAGCATATCCGCCGCACATGTGACAATTTCCCGCTGCACGCGGGCGCACTCCAGCACCTTCTCGGGGTACCACGCCTGGGCGACAGCCATGTCCTTCCGGAACATGCCCTCCCCCGAGCACGGCGCATCCACCAGGATCCGGTCAAAGAAGGCCGGATAGCGCTCCAGAAGCCGGACAGGCTCTGTGTTTGTCACGCAGGCATTCGGGATTCCAAACAGCTCCAGATTCTTCATCAGAATGCGTGCACGAGGCGCCGAGATTTCATTTGCAACCAGGAGGCCCTGCCCCTGAAGACGCGCTCCTAGCTCTGTTGCCTTGCCGCCCGGCGCCGCACAGAGATCCAGCACGGCCTCCCCCGGGCTGACCGGCAGGATCTGCGCCGGTGCCATGGCGCTGGCCTCCTGCAGGTAGTAAAGTCCCGCGCTGTAGAAAGAATGGCGGGAAGGCTGGTCTTCCTCCTCAAAGTAAAACCCATTCTGTGTCCACGGAACCGGTGTCAGACGGAATCCGGCCTCCTTCCCGAATTCTTCAGCAAATGCTGCTGCATCCCTGACGCCCAGCTTCAGCGTATTGATTCGAAGGGCCTTGCGGCAGGGACGGCTGTATGAATCCAGAAAGTCCTCATACTCGCTGCCAAGTATCTTTTTCATGTCATTCAGATAGACGGAATGAAGGTTGGATATACTCATATGTGTCTCACATCATCTCCATGCCGCACGGGCAGGGTACACTGATATTCTTGTCATTTCAGGTCATTTTCCCATCTCGGGTCTGTGATCCTGATGATAGCACAGATTCCCGCCATGCGGCTCTCCGAATGTGTTACACTCAGAACAGATGTCCCCACATCCTGCCAGATCGTCTGGCAGTCAGGCACCGGTGTCTGTCCAGGCGCCTCAGGCAGAAGGGGTGTGAAACCACAGCAGACTGGCCGCGATGCACACCGGCGTCCATCCGGGTGCTCTGGCAGATGGCTGCTGCGCACAGGTCCGGACATCTGAGTGAAAGGAGGAAACGATCACATGCGTTTGTTTGAAAAGAAGATCCCTGTATTCAGGAAGAGAGACAGGGAAACCTGTGAGAAAATCAGGGCTGCACTCAGGGAGGCGGGGATCCGCTGCAAGAGCGGCCACTACCAGATGGAAAATATCGTCCAGGCCGGGTACGCCGGTCTCGACATCCGGAACCTTGGACCAAAGGGTAGAATTGACCGGGACATCTACTATGTCAATGTCCCGGTATCTGAGAAGGAGCATGCGCTCGACATCATCCGCGCGGCCGGACTCGTGACGGAAGTCCTGACCGTCGACCAGATGATGGAGGATGCCCCGAAAAAATTTCCTGAATTAAACCACTAAACTACGGCCTGGTGGCTGTGTCCTTCAGGTCTGTACTTCCATCCCAGTACGCTCCTGCAGAACAACCGTACAGCCATTCCGGGCTGTCATGATTCTTATCGGTCCTGGATGCGCTCAGGCAGTCCCCCTGTCTTCCAGTGCTCTCTTGAGCAGGGCGCCGACGGCGTCTGAGAACTGACTCAGGCTGCGGATCCGGGTGTAGTTCTGTCCGTAGATCCGGTGGACATTGTCAAGATGGGTGGATGCCCCGAAGAATATCGCTGCTGTCCGGATGCCGTCCCGCTGTATCTGCCGGACCGCATCCGCCGCGTCCTGAACCGCCAGATCCCCCTCATATTCTCTGGCAAACAGATGCTTCTCATCAGGCGGAACCTGCATGGAGTCATTCGGGCTGGCATCCGTGAGCACCAGCAGGATGCGCTGGGAAGCCATCGTGTCCTGCTCATCCTTCATCAGATAATCCATCATCTTCAGGCACAGACCATCCCTGTTCCACCCACCGGCATAATACTGGAAAATTCCCTCGCACTTCTTATCCTTGTACGGCTTCAGCCGCTGCAGAACCGTGTAACCGCGCAGCGAGCGGAATGCGCTGACCCGGACCGGGATGCCGCAGCTCTCAAAACTCTTTGCGATGATATATGCCTGTGAGGCGATCGTTTCCTGGTTGTTCATCCGGGACTGGGAGGCGTCGAGCAGCAGATCGACGGTCACGGAAAACTCCGTAATATCCGAGTCAGACCAGAATACATCCGGATCCGACAAAACCGGAAGTCTCCAGGCCTTTTCCGCATCGATTCTGCCCCTCCTCGACCGCTTCGGCAGATCATGCATATAGGATGCAAAGATCGTATCCGTCTGGGCCGTCAGATCGCGGATGTTTTCCTGAATCCGGAAGATATGATCCTGATAGAACCGGACATTCCGGAGCCGCTGATTCTCCTGCTCCTGCTGAAGGAGCCTTTCCTGGCTCTGAGCAGAACCTGCGTCCATCACAGAATGATTTGTATCTGGCACTTCTGCAGCAGCGCCCCCATGTCTGGATCCGCTGCCGTCTGCAATCCACAGCCTGCAGGCGGCATCTGTCCCAGTGCAGAGCGCATTTTCCAGAATATGCATCTCCCTGTCCGAATACAGGCAGGGGCCGAAGCAGTCCCGGATGTAAGCCTGATCCTTCTCCGTGCTGCCAGACGTATGCGCCTGTCCGGCCCGGTGTCCCAGCTGGACGCTGCCCTTCCGGTCTCCATTTCCGGATCCCTTCCTCAGAATCAGAAGGTCTGTGCTCCGGAGCTCTCTTCTCATGAACCGTCTTGCAAATGCATCCGCAAATCCTCTGACCTCGATTTTTCTGTAGGACGGCTCCGCCCCATGACCGCCCCTGAGCCGAAACCTCTCCTCGCAGATCCGGGTCATTTCCCTGATGACACCGTCGGTATCAAGATCTCCTGAAAACATCAGCTCCTTCGACAGCCTCACTGCAGCCGGTGACAGCACCGCCTTCTTCCCGAGCACGCCTGCCCATCTGGCCTGTTCCTGGTCGAACACCTTCATGCTCTGCAGCATCATCTGCTGCCTTGAGAGCCCCGCACTGTACACGTAAAAGGCTTCTGCCCGCTCTTTCCGAAGCTGCGCCAGGATGGGACGATCGGGAAGTTCCTTCTGAAAGACGCAGTTTTCAATCCCAAGCCACAGAACCGCAGATGCCTCCTGTGCCGTGTTTGACAATCCCAGTCCTTCAAAAAAAGCGTTCAGCCGGTCGAGATCCAGCCATTTTGCCGCAAGGCCGATCACAAGATTGAAGTAATCGTCCGCATCCCCATTCGGAAAAAAAGCCAGAAACGGAGGATCAAAGTCGTACCTCCCGGCTGCGTTCCATATGACGTTGACGGCCCTTCGGCTGCTTCCCGTATAGTGCTGTCTGATCACTGCTCATTCTCCCTGTCCTGCCGTCTCTTCGAATACATCCTCCCGCTTCAGGTCAGTCGGGATCCTGCTATTGATGACATCCGTCACAAGCCTGCGCTCATAGGCATCGAAGGTCTTGTTGACAATACACATCTCCAGCGCGTCGCCTGAACGGATCCCTTTCTCCACCAGCCGGATCGCGTCGATCAGCCCTCTCAGGTCCAGCGCCCGCTCGGAAATCTCCGCCGCCTGCGCCTTCCGCTCAATCTCATAGAACAGATGGACAAACTGCTGGCAGATCTTCGGCTTGATTGCCGGGAAAACATCCTTCAGAAGCCGCTGAAGATCTCCCTCGCCGATCAGCGGCATGTCCAGAATCGCAAAACGCGAGCAGAGCGCCTCGTTCAGATCTCTCGTCCCTGCGTAGCCGTAGTTCATGGTTCCGATAAACCGGGCAGCCGGGCTGACCGGAATCCGGTCGTACCCTGCCACATCAATCACGTGACGGAAATCCAGCGTGGCGTGAAGAACCGCCAGCGCTTCATTTCTCGCCATGTTGATCTCGTCGAGTACCCCGAAGCCGCCGTAGACCGCACAATTGTAGACCGGACCGGGACGGAATGTCACCCTGCTGCCATCGTAGGTATCGGTTCCGATCAGATAGGATGCGTCAACGTTGACATGGAAGCTGACATCCCAGAGAGGACGGCCAAACAACTCCGCCAGATTCTCGGCGAGGACATTCTTGCCGGTCGCTTTCGGGCCCGCCAGAAGCAGGTTCTCCCCGCTCAGCAGCGCCGCAATTGCCTTCTCCCAGACGCCTGTCCCATAATAGCGAACCTCCGACTGCGGGATCCGCCGGCTGGTTTCCTCCGGAATTTCCATGACGTCATATGTCTTTCTGTATTCGGTTACACGATCCAGCAGTTTCCTGCTGACCCCTTCCTGGCTCAGAAACTCCATCAGTTTTTTCATAGATTCGCTGACACCCCTTTACTTTCGTGTTTCTTCTTTCCTTCTCCGTATCGGCATCCGGGCCATCACTGATAATCGCTCACGATGAACAGCGGCTTGATCGTCACAACCTCATCGTATTCCTGCTGTGAAACCGTCACGCTGGAGTTGAGCGCCTTCAGATCCTTCTTGACAGTCTCCAGTGCGCCCTCCGCGTCCGCCGCCTTGCCTTCCCGCACGATGCGGATCATCCGGTCCAGCACAACCGGATGTGCATACTGCGGCGGTACTGGAAAGGCATCCTCTTTATCGATGTAGCCCTTCATCTGCCGGAGCGCTTCCTCCCAGTCCGCCTGTGCCGTCTTCCGGTTCCGGTGCGGTGTCGGCAGAATCTGCGAGGCCGCTACTGACAGGATAAAAGCGCCTCCAAACAGCGCGAGATAGATGCCCATGCTGTTCCCCTTCATAAGACGTAGATACAGTCCTGCAGCGATGAGTACCGCAGAGCCGGCATCAATCAGGGCAGCCAGAGTTTTAAGAGATGTCTTTGTCCCGTCAAGCGACCGCTTCTGCTTTGCCGCAAAGACAATCAGCTTGCTGAAGCGCTCGTCCTTCTGCAGATATGCCTTCGCTCTTTCCAGCTCCTGAATTGTTTCAAGCGCGTTCTCCGGCAGCTTCTTCAGGTATCTGGCTTCCTGCTCTGCCTTTGCCTTCCGCAGTTTTTTTTCAGACTCAGCACTGTAAACCGGAATCTCCGGGTGCTTTTTGTGAATCTCCTCCAGGACCTCATCGACCTCCGCCTCGATCTTGAAGTTGCACTGCTGCTCAGTGCCATCGCTTCTCTGGACGACAAGGTAGGGTGTCGTCGCGAAGATCCCCTTTCCTGTGAAGCCGCCCTTCGACATGGCGACTCTCTTGAACACCCTCCGGATGTCCTGCCAGCAGGTATAGTAGCATCGGCTGATGTAAAAACTATTTGTATACAGGGCGCGCCCGCCGATCCCGACCGGGCCGATTTTTAGGCACTGCTTTTTATCCTCTGCCAGCGCCTCCCGGCTCAGGGGTGTGTTTCCAAGTCTTGTAGGTGCAACTATCATATTTCGTCTGTTATACTCCCGCTTCCACAATTGAGTTTGTCGTGTACCGCCTCGTTCATTTTGAAAAAGGCGGGAGGCTTCCGCCTTCCGCCTTCTCCCGCGCAGGTTCCAGGTGCCCGCGCCGTACAATTCAGTTATACCCTTGTCCTGTCAAGCCTTGCGGTACTTTTTCGAGTTGACCAGAAACAGGCCCAGGCAGAACGCTGCAAAGATGATGCCAACCGGATAGGAAACTGCATGGTTGTCATTCAGTGCCTTGATGTGACCAAGAGTCTCAGGTGCCATCATGAAGTAGGTGGATGTCACCGCGCTCATGAAGGTTGCCGGGACTGCGGCAATCCAATAGTTCTTCTTCTCCTTCGCCAGGAACATTGCGCCAGCCCACAGCACCAGCATTGCCAGGGTCTGATTGGACCATGCGAAGTAGTTCCAGATCACATTGTAGTTCAGCCATCCGAAGGTCTGGCCGAAACCAAGAAGTGCGCCGACACCGAGAACCGGGATGCAGACCGCAAGCCGCTTGCCATAGCCCTGCTGGTCAATCTTGAACCAGTCGCAGATGGTCAGGCGCGCAGACCGGAACGCTGTGTCACCAGATGTAATCGGGCAGGCGATGACGCCGAGCATCGCGAGGATGAATCCGACACCGCCCATCGTGCTCTTGCTCATGAAGTAGACGGTCGTGGAATTTCCGCCGCCGGCCGCAAGAAGATCCGCTCCTGTGTACCAGGTGCAGGCTGCAGCGGCCCAGATCAGGGCGATAATGCCCTCAGCGACCATCGCACCGTAGAAGACGAAATGCCCCTGGCGCTCGCTCTTCATGCAGCGCGCCATCAGCGGAGACTGTGTGGAGTGGAAGCCGGAGCAGGCACCGCACGCAACCGTGATGAACATGTAAGACCAGACAGCCTTTCCTGCCGGATGCATGTTGTAGAAATGCGTGAACAGCTCCGGGATGTCCTTTCCGCGAAGGATCAGCGTCCCGCCGCCGACACCGAGCGCCATGACAATCAGCGCAACACCGAAAACCGGATAGATTTTTCCGATGATCTTGTCGATGGAGATAAAGGTCGCGATGAAGTAGTAGACCAGGATCACTGCCAGCCAGAAGGTTGAATTGACCAGGATGCCGGACTTCATGCCGGTATCGGTGAACAGGGCCTTCAGAAGGCCTGCCGGACCGACCGCGAAGACGGTACCGGTCATGATCAGAAGGATGACGCAGAAGATACGCATGATGTTCTGCATCACAGGACCGAGCAGCTTTCCGGTCACCTCGGAGATCGATGCGCCGTTCTCACGCTCGGACATCATGCCGGACAGATAATCGTGTACGCCGCCGGCAAAGATGGTTCCGAAGGTAATCCAGAGAAAGACGATCGGGCCCCACATCGCACCGGTGATGGCGCCGAAAATCGGGCCCAGGCCGGCGATGTTCAAAAGCTGTACCAGAAACAGTTTCCAGGCCGGCATGACAACATAGTCCACACCATCGTTGATCGCAACCGCTGGGGTCTCACGGTCATCCGGCGCGAATGTGTTATCCACAAACTTGCCGTACGTGAAATACCCGGCGATCAGGATCACCAGACAAAGCAAAAAGCCAAACATAATGTTTTCCCTCCCTTTTGTGCATCCGCATAGCGCGGCGCTGCGCAAAATATCCGGCGCGAACCCTGTCCTGGAATCAGAGTATTACGCCGGAAAAAATTGAGCAGCCAGGCACTTTAACAAGTTAAACTGATGATAACACGGAGGTTTATTTTTTTCAATATGCTGTTTTCAGGCCGGTGTGTTGTGTCTTTTTTTGTGTGATATTCACCCTTTTCACCGGGCTTCAGTTCAATCATCCAGACTATGTTTGTTCTTCTATTCTTATATTCTTATCGTTTTTTCGGGAATCGAAGACGACTATGTCCCGGAACAGCCTTTCGCAGCCGCTCACCGCTGCCGCAGTTTCGTGATGAACGCAGAAAGACGCTCCATCGCCACCTTCAGACTGTCCAGTGAGTAAGCATAGGAGATCCGCACGTAACCCTCCCCGCTGTCGCCGAACGCACTGCCCGGCACAACCGCTACCTTCTGATCCTTCAGCAGCTCCGTCGCGAACTCATCGCTGCTCATGCCGAATTCCTGAATCGACGGGAACATATAGAAGGCACCGAAAGGCTCGAAGCATGGAAGTTGCATCTTCTCAAACTCATGCAGAAGGAACCGTCTTCTCTGGTTATAGGCCTCCCGCATCTTCACCACCTCGCCATAACAGTCCCGCAGCGCCGCCACTGCGGCATACTGGCTGTTGGTCGGGGCACACATGATCGCGAACTGATGAACCTTTGTCATCTGATGGATGATCTCCTCGGGTCCGCAGCAGTATCCAAGCCGCCAGCCCGTCATGGCGTACGCCTTGGAGAAGCCGTTGATCAGAATCGTCCGCTCCTTCATCCCCGGAATCTGGATGATCGAGCAGTGATCCTCTCCCGTGTAGGTCAGCTCCGAATAAATCTCGTCGGAGAGTACGTACAGATCATGCTCGATGCAGACCTTCGCGACCGCCTCGAGGTCCGCCCGTGTCATGACCGCCCCGGTCGGATTGTTCGGAAATGGAAGCACGAGGATCTTTGTCTTCGGTGTGACCGCCGCTTCCACCTCCTCCGCTGTCAGTCGGAATTGATTCTTCTCCTTAAGCGGGATGACGACCGGGACCGCGTCCGCAAGGATCGCGCACGGCTTGTAGGAAACATAGCTGGGCTCTGGAATCAGCACCTCGTCTCCGGGATTAATCATGGCGCGAAAGGCCAGATCGATTCCCTCCGATCCGCCGACCGTGACGAGGATCTCGGATACCGGATTATAATTCACGCCCAGCCGTCTGCGGATATAGGCTGCGATCTCTGTGCGGAGCTCCTTCAGACCGGAGTTCGATGTATAGAAGGTCCGTCCGCGCTCAAGAGAGTAGATGCCCTCGTCCCGGATCGCCCAGGGCGTATCAAAGTCCGGCTCCCCGACGCCAAGCGAGATGACATCATCCATCTCCGCCACAATGTCAAAAAATTTTCTGATGCCGGAGGGCTTCAGCTCTGCGGCCTTTTTTCCGATCGGATCTCTCACGGCTCCACCAGCATCCTTTCATCTTTTTTCTTCTTGTCGAAGATGATTCCGTCATCCTTATACTTCTTCAGAATGAAATGAGTGGCTGTTGAGATCACAGAGTCCAGCGTGGAAAGCTTGCTCGATACAAAGTGCGATACCTCCTTCAGCGTCTTTCCCTCAAGAATCACCAGCAGGTCATACCCGCCCGAAATCAGATAGACGGACTGAACCTCCGGATAGTTGTAGATGCGCTCCGCAATCTTGTCGAAGCCCTGTCCTCTGGTCGGGGTCACGCGCACCTCGATCAGTGCCGTGATCTTGTCGGCGCCGGTCTTATCCCAGTCGATCAGCGTGTTGTAACCGCAGATGATATTCTCCTCCTCCATCTTTTTGATCTCGGAGGCGATGACTTCCTCGCCCGATCCGAGGAGGACGGCAATCTCAGCAGGAGTCATTCTGGAATTGCGTTCCAGAAGCTCCAGAATCTGTTCTCTCATAAATTTTTCGCTCCTATCTGTCTGATACAAATTCAGTTCGAAAACTTTTCGGCATGATGCCTTTGTTGTCTATATTTTTTCATTCTACCTGCTGGCACAGGCTCTGTCAACCGGCTCACTGTGTGCCGAAACTCAGGCAGCCCCTCATCCTTCCTCAAACAGGGCGTCGCACTGTGGCTTCTCCAGACACCGGGTGATATCCCGGTTGCGGATATACCGTCCAGGTCCCTTCGTCAGCTTTCCGATCACAGCCGCCTCAAGTCCTTCCTTCTCCAGTTTCCGCAAAATGACTTCCCCGTTGCGCACAACAGCCAGAAGACCGCCTGTACCATACAGCCTGTATGGATTCCGGTTCAGAGCCTCGCAAATCTCGATCGTCTCCTGCCGGATCGGAATCAGATGAATATCCGCATCCATCCCGCAGGAAAGGCGCCCGCACAGCGTCCACAGCGCCGAGAAGACGCCTCCCTCTCCGATACACTGAAGCTGTGCCTGCTTTTCCTCCGCCCGGATCAGAGCCGCCGCCCTTACCGTCAGAAGGTTCTCTTCCATCCGCTCTGCGCTCTTCAGAAATCCCGCCGGAAAATGTCCGGAAAGCCGCTCCTGGAAGCTCCGCAGCAGAACTGCTGTCCCAGCGGCCCCGCACGTCCCGACCATCAGGAGATCACAGCCTTCTGGCATCCTGTCATCTGTGAGACCGCTTTTCTCCATGGATTCAGCTGCTATGCTGCCAATCCCTGCAGACTGCATCGCAGGCGCAGCCGTTTCGAACGTCCATGTTCTCCCCGCCGAAACACTGATGACCGGATTCAGCACCGACCCACTGACAGAGGCGGAAAATGCCTCCATCTCCGCGCCGGCCTTCTTCGCTTCCTGTCCCAGCCGCTGCACCAGTTTCTTCAGATCGTCTTCCTCCATATCCGGCGGGAGAAGCGCAGAAACGGATACCACTGTCGTCCCACAGCCGGAACCCGCTTCTTCTGCGCAAACAATTTCCGATGCCGGCATCCGCTTCTGCATGCAGTCCGGTGTCTCATCCAGCCTGTTGACCGCTTCATCAAAAATCATTTCCGCCCCGGGAAGACAAAAGCCGTCCACAGCACCTGAAGCAGTGCTGTGGACGGCCAGTATACGCCCGGGAAAATCGCTGCAATGTCCCGCTCCCCCGCTGAAAACGCCGGCCGCCGCAAGCGGCCTTTCGATGGAGCGCTCATACACTGCCTGACTGACAATCCCTCTCCTCATATGATTTTTTCCTCATCACTGTACAGATATCACGGCATTCCCGGAAGCATCGGTCTGCGAGGTGCCTGACTGACCGGCTGCGCCTGTCTGCGTCTGGGCATTCGTCTGTCCCTGTGCAGCATCCGTCTGGCTGGATGCATTGTTCTGCCCCTGTCCATTCGTCTGACCCTGCGCTGCATTCGTCCCATACTTGATCACGTTCTGAACCTGACTGACATCTCCGGACGCAATGGCGCTGTACATCGCCTGTGTCACCGCACTGCTCTGACTCACGACACCGACGTCATAGATTGTTCCGACAGCCTGGTACGTGCTGGAATTGACCTGCACGGAGTCGGTCAGCTGTCCGTCCACATAGATATTCTTCCACAGCTCCGCCGTGTAACCCGTATGAGGACTCTGTACCTGATTGATGTACCCGACATTCTGGGAGGTATCCGCCACAAGCTGGATCCCCTGCGGATCGGTCTGTGACGTGACCTTGCTTTCAAACTCAATGCTTCTGTTGGAAGGCCTCGTCTCATGCCCGTAGATGGTGAAAGTGATCTGTCCGCCGTAGCAGTACCCGTAGATATAGATCGGAGAGTCCGTGTTGTTCACGAACGCCATGTCCATGATTCCCTCGGCGATCGCCGCATCCTTGCTCGGCTGGACATAATTGACGATCATCGTGTGGTTCGATCTGGCTGTCACATCAAGCTCTGCCTTCAGCACCGCGTTGTACAGTGTCGTGGAGACCTGACAGATTCCGCCGCCATAGGAATCAACCACCCTGTTCTCCTCATAGGACGGGGCCTGCTCATACCCGTTCTCCGCTGTGAACGGTGTCACCGCCCGGGTGACGGAAAACTCATCGCCCGGCCAGACCAGGGTTCCGCTGATCAGTCTGCAGCCATTCTCCACGTTGACCGCCCGCGCGGCAGTGGACGCCGAGTAGTCGGTCGTGGCCGTTCCCAGCACATCCTTCACTTTTGAGAGTGTTTCAGCCGATACATCGGGGCTCTTTTTATCGACAACGAGATCCACCTTCAGATCGCCGCCCGTCCATCCGCTGATGGCATTCTCAACCGCCGCGACGGACTTGTCGACATTCAGCGTCAGGCCGTCCGTTCCGCCCTCCACATAGGGGATCCCGTCGCTGCCCATCTGGATCGACCCTTCTACCGGATCTGAATTGTAGGCCGAGCAGCTTTCCACAAATGACTGTACCTTCGCGTTATCCGCGCAGAAGGTCATCGTATAAGCTTTTGGTTCCTTCTCGATATCCTTCTTTTCCTTGTACCGCTCGACAATATTGCCAGACGATGCAAGCGTGAGACACTTTCCGACGATATCGGTATTCGTCCAGGTATATCCCAGCTCGCCCAGCGTCGTCGTGACCGGGTTGTCTCCCATCATCAACGTCACTTTCGTCTGCCCCAGCTGCTGTGCCTTCTCTTCAAGGGCCGCCTCCGCCTGGCTCTTTGTCATACCTCCGACGTCAACCCCCTCGATGCTGACGCCCTTTGTAATGGTTGCCTCCGACGCCTGTGCGCTCCCCGCAGCTGCCGCGATCATCATCAGACCGCCGCAGACGGCAAGCGCCAGCCGTCTTCCCTTCATATTCTGTAGCCTTATCCGCAATCTATACTCCTTTATTCCTGCCGCCTGTCCGCTGCTCCTTTACATGAGGAAGCTCGGGATCAGTGTCGCGACCATCGCGCCGGCCAGAATGATCGCAATCACGGCAGCGATGATCTGCTGTCTTCTCTGCCGCTTGTTCCCCTTCGGTCTCCGGGCGGTCTCCTCTGTATTTTTCAATCTGCTGCTCATACGCCTTCTCCTGTTTCAGATCTGAACGGATGCATTTCATCCATGCAACGCTCCGCGCTGTTTTCTAATCCTATCTCATTTCCCTGTCTGTCACAAGGAAACCTTTCTTAAAAATTTGTGAACACAAAACCGCCGGGCTCCCTTTTGAAAGCGCCGGCGGCTGACTTCTCCTGATTTTTCCTGACTTTCTCCCCGCTGACCGGGTGCAGTCTCACAGTCTGCGGCCTTTTTGTCGTTACAGAACCACCTTGGCTGCCCCGTAGATGCCTGCGTCATTGCCAAGCGTGGCAAGTGCAAACTCCACTTCCTTGCAGGCTGCAAATGCATACTGGCGGTAATACTTCTGGATATAGTCCAGAACAACCGTCCCGGCCTTCGACATGCCGCCGCCGATGACAATCAGCTGAGGATCAGAGACAACTGTATAAATTGAAAGCTCTCTCCCGAGATAGAAACCGAACTTCTCGGCGATCTCATCCGCGACCTCATCGCCCGCCTTGACTGCATCCCAGATGTCCTTTGCGCTGAAATTTCTCCCGCGCAGGACAGACGGCTTGTCATCCTTCTCGAGGCGCATCTTCGCAAGCCGGACAATACCGGTCGCGGAGGCGACCTGCTCCAGGCAGCCGACATTGCCGCAATTGCACGGTTCCGTCAGCTCCTCCGTCGCATGCCCGTGTCCGATCTCTCCGCCGGCCCCGTGCGCTCCCGCAATCACCTTATCGTTAATAACGATTCCGCCGCCGATGCCCGTTCCGAGCGTCACCATAATCAGATTGTGATAGCCGGCGCCGCCGCCCTTCCAGCACTCGCCGAGCGCCGCCGCATTGGCATCATTGAGTGCCTTTGTGCGAATCCCGGTCAGCTTCTCCATCTCTCCGACAATATCCACGACACCCCAGTGAAGATTCACCGCGAAGTCAACATGTCCGTCCTCATGGACCGGCCCCGGCACGTCGATGCCAATTCCCTCGATCTCCCCCTTGTCAAGCCCTCTCTCCGCGATCTTGTCATTGATCGTCTGCGCGATATCCGGCAGGATCCTGCTGCCATTCTCCTCCGTCCTCGTCGGAATCTCCCACTTTTCCAGAAGGTCGCCCTCTGTGTTGAAGAAACCACACTTTACCGTGGTCCCTCCGATGTCAATCCCAAAACAATATTTCTTCATAATGCCCTCCACTCCTTCTTCAGTCACCGTTCATGTTTTTCTTCAGGCCGGCCTGGACTCTGTCATAGAGCTCCTGAGCGGCATTATACCCCATTTTCTTCTGCCTGTGGTTGACAGCCGCCGTTTCAACAATCACGGCAAGATTTCTTCCCGGTCTGATCGGCAGAGAATGACAGGTCACCCGGTTCCCGAGAAATTCCGTATACTCCTCCTCCAGGCCAAGCCGGTCGTACTCCTTGTCCTTGTCCCATTCCTCCAGCTTGATGACCAGGTCGATATTCGACGTATCCTTGACGGACTCAACACCAAACAACGTCTTGACATTGATGATGCCGATTCCACGAAGTTCAATGAAATGTCTGGTAATATCGGGTGCCGTTCCGACAAGGGTGGTGTCCGACACCCGGCGGATCTCGACGACATCGTCGGATATGAGTCTGTGCCCTCTCTTGATCAGCTCCAGCGCAGCCTCCGATTTGCCGATCCCACTCTCGCCCATGATGAGAACACCCTCGCCGAATACATCCACGAGTACCCCGTGAATCGTGATGCTCGGCGCCATCTCCACATTCAGCCAGCGGATCACCTCGGCCATGAAGGCGCTGGTGCTTCGCTGCGTCGCGAAGATCGGAATGTTGTACTTCCCTGCCAGGTTGATCATATCCTGATCCGGCACCGTCCGCGTCGTGTAGACCAGACATGGAATCTTGTAGGAAAGTAGCTTTTCATAGATCGGAAGCTTCTGCTCTCTCGTCAGATGCTCCAGATACGTATACTCGACGTATCCGATGATCTGGATACGTTCCGCATCAAAATGGTCGAAGTACCCTGTGAGCTGAAGCGCCGGCCGGTTGATCTGCGGCGTCACAAGCTGTTTGTTTGTGATGTCAATCTCCGGTGTCAGGCACTTGAGCCTCATCTGTTCGACCATCTTTGTCAGCGGTACGGTAGACTGCGTGTTCATCCGGCACACCCCTTTTCAGCATTTCCGTCTCCTTTCGGAGCCTGTTTCGGATTCCTCCTGTCTGCGCCAGACACGGCAATCGCTCCGCCTGTCCTCACCTGGCTGCTCCGCAAAGCCTTTGGAAATGCACTGAAGTTTAAACATGTAAATCAATTTATCTTATCACGTCCGCCCTGTCCGGGCAACTGCCCGGATAGAAAAAGACTGCCATCTGCATCTGCTTTTTCTTCAGATTCTGCCGGATGAAAGAACTCCCAGACATTCCTTGCGCTCCTGGCATCCATCGAGGGCGCATGGGCAAGCTGGTCAAGTCCGGCATCCCGCACAGCCTCCGCGGATCCAAACGCGCGGAGCAGCGCCTTGCGCCTCGCCGGCCCGATGCCCTTGATCTCATCCAGCACAGAATGGGTCTGTGCCTTTGAGCGAAGAGAGCGATGGTACTCGATCGCAAAGCGGTGCGCTTCATCCTGAATCCGTGTGATCAGCTTGAATCCCTCCGAGTGGGTGTCAATCGGCAACTCGACATTCTGGAAGTAAAGTCCCCGTGTTCTGTGGTAGTCATCCTTGACCATTCCGCATACAGGGATCGGCAGCTCCAGCTCTCGCAGAACATCCTCCGCAATGTTCACCTGGCCGCGTCCGCCATCCATCATGACCAGATCAGGGAACACCGAGAAGCTGCCGAGTCTCGGATCCATCCCCTTTTCCTTCATCTGTGCTGTCTCCTCCAGCCCGTGTGTGAACCGCCTGATCAGAACCTCCTTCAGCGAAGCATAGTCATTGGGCCCCTGTACCGTCCTGATCCGGAACTTCCGGTAATCGCCCGGCTTCGGCATCCCCTTCTCGAAGACGACCATCGAACCGACCGACTCCACACCGCTTGTATTGGAGATATCGTACGCCTCTACCCGGCTGATATGGCTGATTCCAAGCAGTGTGGCAATCTCCTGCACAGCGCCGATCGTACGCCCCTCCTGCTGTCTGATCCGCTCGCGGTCCTGCCTAAGGACGATCTCCGAGTTCTCCCTGGCCATTGCGACCAGCTTTTCCTTGGCACCTCTTAGCGGAACCCTGATATGGACCGCCCTGCCTTTCCGCTGGCTCATCCACTGCTCAAGGAGTAGCCGGTCACTGATCTCCGTCTCCAGCATCACTTCGGACGGAAGCATCATATTTCCAGCATAGAACTGACGGACAAAATCCGACAGAATTTCCTTTCTGTTCTCGTCCAGCCCGATATGGAGGAACTGATGGTCCCTCCCGATGACCCGTCCACCGCGGACATAGAACACAGAGACCACGGCCTCCGTCCCATCGGCCGCCATCGCGATCACGTCCCGGTCATTTCCATCCTCCGACTCCATCTTCTGCTTCTCGGAGACCTGAAGGACGCTGGCTCGGAGATCCCGCCACTGCGCCGCCTGCTCGAAATCAAGCTCCGACGATGCCTTTTCCATCCGCTCTGTCAGAAGCCGGACCACCGGCTTGTAGCTCCCGCCCAGGAAGCTGACAGCCTCGTCCACCTTTCTGCGGTATTCCTCCTCGGAGACATACCCCATACAGGGCGCCTTGCACTGACCGATCTGATAGTTCAGACACGGCCGCTCCTTCCCCTGATCCCTCGGCAGATTCCGCGTACAGTCACGAATCTGGAACAGCTTCCGCATCAGCTCGATCGTGTCCCGGACCGCACCGGCGCTCTTGAACGGACCGAAGTACCTGGAGCCATCCTTCCTGAGCTTTCTTGTAAACAGCACCCGGGGGTACGTCTCCCCTACCGTCACCTTAATGTACGGGTATGTCTTGTCATCCTTCAGAAGCGTATTGTACTTTGGCCGGTGCTCCTTGATCAGGTTGTTCTCGAGAATCAGCGCCTCCAGCTCGGAGTCGGTCACGATGTACTCAAAATACGCGATCTTCGTGACCATGTACTCAATCTTCGGGCCACGATTGAGCTTTTTTACAAAATACTGATGCACCCGGCGCCTGAGATTGACCGCTTTCCCGACATACAGAATCGCATCGGTCTGGTCGTGCATGATGTAGACGCCCGGTTTCTCAGGAAGCTTCCTCAGCTCCTCCTTCAGATCAAAATGAAATTCATTTTCCATAACCCATCCTGTCATTCATACGCAGCCACCTGCCGGCCGTGGCACGGAGACTGAAATAAAAAAGGCCCTTCCGCCTCTCCGGCGAATGCGGAGTCTGGTGGAAAGGCCTTTCGACGTGCTCATGATTCAGGCCCGCGAGCCTGACTCTCTCTGTTTTGACGAATAGATCCGGGCATCTGCACCCGCACGCTCCGGTTCTGTCTCGAATATATGGTCGCAGATCACCTGGAGCACAACGCTCATGACCATCCCCGTTGTGACATCAATGATGGAATGCTGCTTGAGGAACATGGTGGACAGAACAATCAGAAGCGTCAGGGTATCCGTCCCCGCAATCACCCACTTCTTCCTTCTCAGCGCCGCGTTCGCATTGACCGCATAGCAGACTGCCATGGAGTTGTACACATGGATACTCGGCAGCACATTCGTCGGTGTATCGGTCCTGTAGAGATACCTGCAGAGGATGGCAAAGATATCGTTTCCCTCTACCTGGGCAGGTCTCAGATCCAGCCGGTTCGGATAGACAACAGAGACAACGATAAAGATGGTCATCCCCATCATCAGCATCGTGATCAGCTTATAGTACTCATCCTTGTTTTTACAACACATGACAAACCATGTGACGGCGGCACCGATAAAGCCGAACCACAGAAAGTAGGGTACGACAAAGAATCTACAGAACGGGATCTGTTCATCCAGCCAGGTGTGAATCACATGATAATGAACATGCCCTGCCTTCTCCACAGCGCTGAACGCTGTCATATAAAAGACACTGTACAGTAAAAACCACAGCGCATGTCTGTATGTTTTCAGTTTCCTTATCATCTTCATCTGTCCCACCATAAGCCCTACGGACGCCTGTGCCGCACGGACATATATTTCTTCGATCAGCATGGCAATATACACATGCCCCGGGACTGCATCTTACAGCCCCGGGGCTATTCTTGTCAAGCTTCCCTATTCGTCTGCTCAGAACACCGCCTCAGGAGCCTTTCCTCATCTGTCAGGCTTGCGGTGTTTCTGTACTTTCTGTACCTGCTGCGAGATCCGGCTGATCGACCTTCGCCAGGATATCCATGAATTCCTTCCCGGTGATGGTCTCCTTCTCGATCAGGAAGGCCGCAATCTGGTCAAGCGCCTTTCTGTGCTCCGTCAGGATCTTCCTTGCCTGTTCGTAAGACTGCTTCATGATGGCCATGACTTCCTCGTCCACCTCTGCGGCAGTCTGTTCAGAACAATTCATCACGCGTCGACCGTCATCCAGATACTGGGATGTCTGGCTCTCCAGCTGTACGAAGCCGAACCGTTTGCTCATGCCATACTGGGTTACCATCGCCCGCGCGATCCGGGTCGCCTTCTCGATATCGTTGGAGGCGCCTGTTGTGATGGAGCCGAAGACGAGCTCCTCCGCCACACGGCCTGCCGTGAACTCCACAAGCATGGCCCGGATCTCCTCCTCCGAGTTGAGGTACTTCTCCTCCTCCGGAACATTCATGACATAGCCAAGCGCGCCCATGGTTCTTGGAACAATCGTAATCTTCTGCACCGGCTCAGAGTGCTTCTGAATCGCAGACACCAGCGCATGTCCGACCTCGTGATAGGATACGATCTTCCGCTCCTCCTTGCTGAGGACGCGGCTCTTCTTCTCCTTTCCGACAAGAACGACCTCAACAGAATCCAGCAGATCCTTCTGGCTGACCGCCTGCCTGTGGTTCCGGACCGCCAGGATGGCTGCCTCATTGATCATGTTCGCCAGATCCGCACCGACTGCACCGGAGGTTGCAAGCGCCACCTCGCGGAAATCGACCGTCTCGTCCATCTTCACGTTCTTCGCGTGAACCTTCAGAATCTGAATCCGTCCTTCCAGATCCGGCTTGTCAACGATGACACGGCGGTCAAATCTGCCCGGACGGAGCAGTGCCTGATCCAGCACCTCCGGACGGTTGGTCGCAGCCAGAATCAGAATTCCCTTGGAGGAATCAAAACCATCCATCTCGGACAGCAGCTGATTCAACGTCTGTTCCCGCTCATCATTGCCGCCGTAGCCGCCGGCATTCCTGCTCTTTCCGATGGCATCAATCTCATCGATGAAGATGATGCACGGCGCATTCTTCTTCGCCTCGTCGAACAGGTCGCGGACACGGGACGCGCCGACACCGACGAACATCTCCACAAAATCCGATCCAGTCAGAGAGAAGAACGGCACCTTCGCCTCCCCGGCAACCGCCTTTGCCAGAAGCGTCTTTCCGGTTCCGGGAGGACCGACCAGGAGAGCGCCCTTCGGCAGCTTTGCACCGATCTCCGCATACCGTTCCGGATGCTCCAGGAAATCGACTGCTTCCTGCAGGGATTCCTTGGCCTCATCCTCGCCGGCGACATCCTTGAAGGTCACACCGGTCTCGTTCTGCATGTACATCTTGGCGCGGCTCTTGCCGACGCCCATCATGCCGGTGCTGCTGTTCATCCTGCGAAGCAGGACACCCATCAGGACCCAGATCAGAACCAGCGGCGCAAATGAAAGCAGCACATTCAGAATCAGGCTGGTGGTATTGTCCGGAATCTCCTCCTTGAACTCCACGCCCGCCTTCTGCAGCCGGTCAACCAGCTTGTCGTCATCCATGCGGCCTGTATAGTAGGTCACCTCGATACCCTGGCTGGCAAGCGGCTGGTCCTTCTTCGTGACGATCTCCAGCTTATTCGTATCGACCGTTACCGATTCAACCAGGTTGTTGTCCAGAAGATCGAGGAACTGGTCGTACGTGATCTCCTTGGTTGTCGTGCTCGTCATCGCCCGGTTCACCAGGCTCATGATTCCAAGCGTGATAAAAGTTACAATGAGAAATGCAAGGATCGACCCATGGTTGTTACCCTGCCCGTTCGCCGGTCCCTGCTTTCTGTGGTCATCGTTCATACGTTACCTCCGGCTGAGCGCCCTGATGCTGACGCGGCTGTGTGGATACTGGCTGCTGCAGCCCTCTCGGGTTCTCAGTTCTGTGATTTGTGCTGGCCTTTTCTCTTCTGCTCAAGATACAGCTCAATCATCCTGACGCAGCCATCAATGCCAATGTCGCTTGTGTCGAGCGACAGATTGTAGCTTGATGCCGCTCCCCACTTCTTTTCCGTCTGAAAGTTATAGAAGGATGCCCTCTTCTTATCCGCCTTGAGGATCATGTCCCTCGCCTTGTTCTCATCAATATGCTCGAACTCCATCACCCTGTCAAGCCTGAATCGCATGCTGGAATGAATGAAGACAGAGGTCAGCCTCGGGTTATCACGCAGGATATAGTCCGCCGCGCGGCCGACGATCACGCAGCTCCCCTTTTCTCCCAGGCGCCGGATCGTTTCGTACTGCGCCTGATAAACCTGCTGACTGAGGGTATTCCCCACATAGTTCATGGATGGATAGACATCCATCACGATGGAATACAGAAGACTGTTCGTTGGCTTTTCATCATAATCCTGCAAAACCTGCTCGCAGATATTGCTCTGTTCCGCGACCGTTTTCAGAAGCTCTTTGTCGTAAAGCTTCAGTCCGAGTTCCGCCGCGATGCGTCTTCCGACCTCGTGTCCGCCTGAACCAAACTGTCTTCCGATGGTGATAATACTGTTTTCTGCCATAACTGCTCACACCTTTCTGCAGAGGAATGCGTTGTGACTGATCTATATATAGTATAGCACTCAGGAAAGCGGTTTATAAGCATGAATCCCACATTTCCCGAAATGCGGCAGATTCCGGTATATATAAAGAGCCTCATCCAGAAGCGGGAGCAGGAGCGCCGCTCCGCTGCCTTCTCCAAGGTGCATCCCGAGGCGGAGGGGCGGGGTAAGCTGCAGTGCCTCCATCAGGATCCGGTCTCCCGGCTCCGTGCCCAGATGCCCCGGTATCAGATACTCTCGCACCGGACCAGCCAGCCTTACGGCGATGTAGGCAGAGAGTGCGGCGATGAGTCCGTCGATGACCGTCGGAATCCCTTCTGCGGCGCTTCCGAGAAACAGCCCGGTCATTCCGGCGATGTCCAGTCCGCCGACCTTCGAAAGAACATCGAGAACGTCCCCCCGGTCCGGACGGTTGACGCGCAGCGCGTCCCGGATCACCTCTGCCTTGTGCCGGACGCCTTCCTTTGTCAGACCGGCGCCCGGCCCTGCGATTTTCTCCGGTTCCTTTCCAAAGAAAGCGCAGACACACGCCGCACTCGTTGTCGTGTTGCCGATTCCCATTTCCCCGGGAATAAGGATCTGACATCCCTGCGCCTTCAATTCGTGCACGATCCGGATTCCCTCTCCGATTGCCTGAAGGGCTTCCTGCCTGTCCATAGCCGGTCCTGTCCGGATGTCGCCGCTCCCTCTCCGGACGGCCCGGTTCAGGACCCCGGGGCTGTTGACCGGCTCATTCAATCCGATGTCGACTGCAACCACCTCTGTCCTCCGGAACCGCGCCATCTGGCAGACGGTACTGTCACCTTCTGCCATGTTTCGGAGTACCTGCGCCGTCACCTCGCTGCCACACTGGCTCACGCCCTCCGCGACAACCCCGTTGTCAGCACCCATGATCACGACCACCGCTCTGCTGATGTCCGGCTGCTCCGTCTGCTGGATCGCACCGATCTGCGATACCATGTCCTCCAGGGCTCCAAGTCCGTGAATCGGTTTGCAGAGGCTGTCCCAGCGCGCCTGACAGCTTCTCCGGAACACGTCCTGTGGAGGGTGAATCTGTCTGATTGTCTCTTCCATCCATGTAAGACTGTCCATGCATGACTCTCCCTATCCGGGTGAAGCTGTTTTTTCCTCCGCTACCCTGCCGGTTCCATCACGGTGCCCTTCAGATACAGCAGAAGACTCCCGGTCCGCAGACGCTGCACAATGCACTTGTCAGGCAGGCATTGGAACACACGTCTCCCGCTGAATCCATCGGCGTCCCGTAGAAATCCCCCATGCCTCTGTACCAGGCCGAACCGTTTTCAAGCTGCTGCTTCAGCTGCTGATACTGTACATTGGACGGCTCCATCGAGACCGCCCGCTCCGCCATCTGTCTGGCCGTCACATTGTTCCCGGCCCCTGAATTCGCCAGTGCACTCAGGAAATACCACTGTGCGGTGCGGGAAGCCTCCGGGATCGAATCCAGCGTATTGAGCGCCTCCCGGAAATGCCGGCTCCCGATGTAATTGGAGGCCGCCCGCAGCCGGATATCTCCCTCATCCTCGTGCCCTGCGGCACTCTGACCGCCAAAGCCGCCAAATCCACCGAAGCCTCCAAATGGACCGTAGCTGCCTGCTGCGCCGCCAAAAGGCCCGCTGCCATATCCATAGCCGCCGGAGGCGCCTGCCCCGCCATACCCGAAGCGTCCGCTCTTCTCGTCCTGGATCTGCTTGTAGGCCTGCTGGACCTCCTTGAACCGTTCCTCGGCAGAAGCCTTATCCGGATTGTTGATATTGGCATCCGGGTGGTACTTCCGGCTCAGCTTCCGGTACGCTTTCTTGATCTCATCATCGGAGGCTCCCCTCGGAACCCCCAGCACTTCATACGGATCTCTCATTGAACTTCACCCAGATTCCGGAATACAGAATATTTCGGAGAATCTCCACATTCTTCACGATCGGAAGACGTTCAAAGCTTCTGCAGCATCTGGCTGCCATGTCACACAGAACTTCCTTCACAATCTCCCCGGCATACTCCGGTTCTTCCGCCTCCAGCGCTGCCAGCAGGTTATAGTTTCCGCTCTTCTGATCCTTTTTCCTGTCATCCCAGGCATCCAGGATGTATATAAACTTGCCGAGGTAAAACCCTACCCCCCGCAGATCCTCCGCCCACAGGTCGTTCCGTGGGGCGCAGACCTCTGCGAGGAAGCGGCCTGTGCAGGCGGCTGCCTGGTCCAGCTTCTGCAGGATCTCGTCCTTCCCCTCCGGAACCGGCTCATGCTCCAGCCTGCTGAGATCAGCCACCGCCCTCCGGATTGCCTTCTCCTGCCTTGGCCAGAGGCTTTTCAGCTTCCGGTAATCCTTCGCATACGCCCGGAGCATGAGCCGTGCCGCCGGTTTCCTTTCGTCCTTCCAGTCATCCGCCGCCTTCAGATATCCCAGCAGGACATTCATGTCCGCTGCGTACGGTGTAAACCGGCTGACCGTCTCCCGGTGACGGACGATCGGATGGCGAAGGCACCGGACAGACCGCTCAGCCGCCTCCGGCTCATAGACCCCATCCAGAAGCAGCGTCAGAAACGTGCAGTCATAGCTCAACAGCAGCTGCGCCTTCACGCCGAAGCGGTGCTGGAGCTCATGACACAGGCCGCAGTAACAGGCCTGATACGCCTCCAGGTTCTTCACCTTCATCTCCGGCTTGTTCAATGTGATATACCCAAACATTCAGCCCGCCGCCCTTCCGCCTTCCGTTTTTTGATACAAAAGCGGTTCCGCAGCGCCCCTCTCAGGTACGCTTGCGGAACCTTGTTCTGCACTTCGGGCAGGTAATCTCCACCATGCCATGTCCCTTCGGGATACGGATCTTCTGACCGCACTTCGGGCAGCGGTAGATACGAAAATCCGCCTGTGCGGAGGAATCATGCCTGCCCCGGCTGCCAAATCCTTTGAAAAATGAAACAACCCTGTCCTTCACATCCAGATAGCGCCTGTTTTCCTCTGCTCTCCTCGCGGTGTCCTTTGAAAGCATCCGGACGTACACCCACACCAGAAGAAGCCCGGCAATGATCCCGAGAAAGGCTGAGTGCGTGAAGAAATTGATGATGATCACAATCAGGGTCACCACAAGCAGGAAATGGGACAGCTCGTCCTGCCCGTACCGTCCCGCCATAAAGTTCTGAAAGCGCTCCCGCCAGTTTGAGTTTCTCAAAATTTCCCACTCCTTGCAGATCGTATTGCTCCGGTCTGGAAGAATCCCGGGTCCGGGAGTGCGTCCCGACCGAAGCGGCTGTAATCACGATAGCACAATTTAATTTATCTGCAAGGCAATTGTGACAGAATTCACCAAACTTTCACGAAACCGCCGCTGGTGGATACCGGCGCTGCGAACCAAGTCTCCGATGCAGGTTCCGGCACTGCAAACCGGGCCTCGAACGCGGGTGCCGGTTCTGCAGACCGGGCCTCCAACGCGGATACCGGCGCTGCGAACCGGGCCTCCGACGTGAAGCCTGATGTCACGAACCGGGTTCAGAAAGCACCGGAAATCTGAGTGAGGTTTCAAACGTATAACCGCCGGCTTCCACGCTGAACTGTCCGCCCATGAGCTCCGTCAGGTTCTTCGCGATGGAAAGTCCGAGGCCCGAACCCTCCGAGCTGCTCCTTGCCTGATCGCCCCGGACAAACCGCTCGAGGAGCTCGTCTCCGCTCTTCTCCAGATAGTCACGGGAGGTATTGGAAAGCAGCACCTGCACATATCCGTCCTCCTGCGTCATCGTGAGGCGGACCTCCGTTCCCTCCTTCGCGTACTTTGCCGTATTGGAGAAGAGGTTGTCCAGAACCCGGTACAGCTGGGAGCCGTCCGCTGAAATCATCTCTGCGCTCTCCGGGAGCGCCATCCGGACCGTCAGCTTTGCATCCTCAAACCGCTCCTCAAATTCACCCTCCGCCATCATCAGCATTGATCTCAGATCAAGCGGCTGCATATCCAGCTCAATATTGCCCGAGCTGATCTTGCTGGCATCGATCAGGTCCGAGATCAGCGACTTGAGGCGCTGGGACTTGTGGTCCAGGACATCGATGTACTCTTTTGCCCGCTCGTCCTTCAGATCCAGCCGTTTCAACAGATCCACATAGTTGATCACGGAGGTCAGCGGCGTCTTCAGATCATGGGACACATTCGTGATCAGCTCCGCCTTCAGGCGCTCATTTTTCACAATCGAGTTGACGGCCTCCTGAAGACCGTCCCCCATCTCGTTGACGGCTCTTGCCATCTCCAGGCTGTCCCCGGTCAGCCCATGCGTGTCAATCTTGTAATCCAGCCTGCCCTTCGAAATCTCCCTGAGTCCCTGCCGGACACTGAGCTTGCCGACCTGATCCCGCATCAGATAGAGAATCAGCCCCATGTCCAGCACCAGCACCATGATGATGCCGATGGTGCCGAAGGCGCGGAGGAACAGGAAGTTCGCGGCAATAAAGAGGGAGTAGACCATCAGAAGCTTCCCGGATGTCACGCGGGCGTTGATCACCTGCTGACTGACACGGACGACTGTGTAGATGACAGAGTTGGTCGCAAATGTCTGATGCCGGCGTCTCCTGATGATGCTGTATAGTCCGCTCACGCCGAGCAGATACTCCGTCACGGCCAGCACAACATACCAGCCTTTCAGGTGATCCCCCGGGAAAAACATGGTTCCCTTCAGGCGCTGCATCACCCAGTACCAGATCATAACCATTCCGAGCAGCATCCCGGCCGCGATTTCCGTCGGAATCCGGTCAAACCAGCCCTCCTGCTCCAGCGTTTCCGAATCCCTCCTGCCAGTCACCATTCCTCCGAGCACCAGAAGCGCCAGCAGGCACAGGGCGGACAGAATACCAAGGACGACAGCGCCGACCGCAACCGGTCTGCGGCTCTGATACGCCAGATAGTCCTGGTGCAGGGTATCCCCGACCGGATATCCCGGCTCGTAGGCGATGACAATCCGTTCATTTGAGCCCAGGAATACTGTATCGATGAATTTCGATGTTACAGTCTTGTTCAGGGAATGCTCCGTGTCCGCAACCATGATGTTCATCGTCCGGACCCCCTCAAACAGAAACTTCAGATCATCCGACTTCGCGATCAGACTCTTCGCCTCCGAGCAGCTTCTCGCATCCAGATTCGTATAGTACGCCTTGGTGGTCGTGTTCTCCGCGAAATAGCGGATGTTCCCTGGCGCCTTCTGATGCGCCTCCCCCTTCGGGTCACTGTGCTCGGCCGTATAGCTCTGGTACCGTCTGTACAGATCCGCACTTGTCTGGCACAGATCACTGTAGTACTCAGACAGCTTCGTGTACGGACTCCCGGACAGCTTCGCCGTGTCCGCGAGCGTGCTGCCTGACACAGGAAGAATCTTCTCCATACCGGATGCAAGGGATGCCAGATTGTCATAGGAAGCATCCGACGGATTTTCCGAGTTGTCCAGCTTCGCGACGATCTCCTCAAGCGCCCCGGTATTCGGATAGAAATTGATCAGGTCCGAGAGCAGGTAGGTCGTATTCTCATTCTGATTGGCCGTATCGCTGACGCCCGCCACATACTGGCGGATATCGATCTTTTTGCTGAGATCCTCCTCGCCGTCGGTCTCGAACAGGGCTTCATTCCTCGTACAGTTGATCTTTGCGCGGACAATCCGCTCCACATCATTCAGGAAGATGGACGTCTCCTCGAACGGTCTCCCCAGCTCTTCCAGGTTGTACGTATTGTCCGTCCAGTAGCCCACCGTCAGCGTGCAGACCGTGATGATCGCAACGCACAGGGCCTGAAGGCAGGCAATTCCCGTCTTCAGGCCCATGCTGTACTGTCTGCTGTTCTGTTTTCTGTCCGCTGCTCTGTTCTTGCTGGTCTTGCCGCTCTTGTTCGCTTTTTTCTTCATGAATCGCATCTTTCTGTTTGTCCGCCCTGCGTCCGCAGCTGTCCGCATTCCCGGGAAGTCCCCGCTGCCATCCCGTGCGCTGCCTGTCTTCAGGAATCCAGGTCCTCCACCTTGTAGCCGATTCCCCACATCACCTTCAGGTACTTCGGGTTCTTCGGGTCAATCTCGATCTTCTCCCGGATATGGCGGATATGCACGGTCACCGTATTGTCCGCGCAGAATGCCTCCTCCTTCCAGATCTTCTCGTAGATCTGCTCGATGGAGAACACCTTTCCCTTGTTCTGCAGAAGAAACAGCAGGATGTTGTACTCAATCCGGGTCAGCCGGATCGGCTCGCCGTCCACCGTCACTTCCTTCTTGTTGTCGTCAATCACAAGTCCGCCGGAATGGAAGACATTCTCCTCCTCCGAGGCTGTCTCGGCGATGTTGCCCAGCGCCGTATACCGCCGCATCTGACTCTTGACGCGCGCGACAAGCTCCAGCGGGTTGAACGGCTTTGTGACATAATCGTCCGCCCCGACATTCAGGCCGAGAATCTTGTCTGCATCCTGGGACTTCGCCGACAGCACAATAATCGGAATGCTGGATGTCTTCCGGATCTCCAGGATCGCATGAATTCCGTCCATCTCCGGCATCATCAGGTCAATGATCAGAAGATGAATCTCTTCCTTCTTCATGATCTCCAACGCCTGTTTTCCGTTGTAAGCCTTCAGCACTCTGTAGCCTTCCTGGCTGAGGTAGATCTCGATCGCATCCGTGATCTCCTTCTCATCGTCACAGACAAGAATGTTGTACATCCCGCACTCCCTTCCATCAGACTATCCTGTGATTATCGTGTCAGAAGTCCGACACTGCGTGTAATCATAACGATATTTTATCAGATCTCCCCGGCACGATCCCTGAAGAAAGGCTTAAGACTTTCTGAATCGTACCTTTTCCTGCCGGGCCTTCCAGGATTCAAAGCCTGTCATGGTTTTTCACAACCATCTCCTGAACGACCTCCCGGGTCTTTGCGCCGATCCCCTTCAGCTCCTCCCGGGACATACCGGCTGTCTCGATCGGTTTTCCGTATTCGATGATGACATGCCCGCCCTTCACCTTCGGGAAATGATTCTCAAAGAGATCTCTCGTCCCGCAGATGGCCACCGGCACGATCGCGCACTTCGTCTTGGTCGCAATCTTGAATGAGCCCTCATGAAATGGCAGAAGCTCCCGCTCATCATCGCCCGTGTTCCGCTTCCCCTCCGGGAAAATGAACATCGAGACACCCTTCTTCACGGTTCCGATCGCGCGCACAATACTTTCGAGGTTCTGGCGGATGTCATCCTTTACAAGGAACTCGCAGTACAGCCGCTTCATCCAGATCGGAAGGATCGGCACCTTCTCAAAGTCGCTCTTGGCCACGAACGCCGTGATCGGCGGCAGCTGCGGATAAGTCAGAATCACATCAAAGTAGCTCCTGTGGTTCCCGACAAACAGCACCGGTCTGTCCTTCGGAATATTCTCAAGCCCGTAGGTATCCAGCCTGATGCCGCAGGGCAGCTTTACCATCCGGAAGCCAAACTGCACCATCCGGAAGCTTGTCCGGTCGCCGAGCGTCGGCCATTTTTTCCTGAGAAGTCCCAGAATTCCCAGATACGGCAGTGTCACAATCAGATAAAGGGCCGCCATCATCAGCGCGCCGACTGCTCTCAGCATCTCATTTCCTCCCGGTGCATCTCCTGCACCCCTCTTTACAGCCCTGCCACCCTGGGCAGTCGTTCATGCATGGTGCCCCATTCCTGCCGCAGGTACGGGAATGGACTTTCCTCACAGGGACCCGGCCACGCAGGCTCTCCATCTCCATGCAGATCTGCCCGGCATCAGTCGTTTTTCAGTATACTAGCTCGCCTGGACGTTCGCAAGAAAAGCCGCAGGACTTCAGTCCCGCGGCTCATCGCACAGATCTATTACTGTTTGTGTTTGTGATGGATTCGTCATCAGAAATACATTCTGGTCTACTCTTCGGTCGTCTGAATGGCTTTCTCGTACTCGGTCAGGATGATGTCCTGCATCTGCTGGCGGGTCTCGGAATTGATCGGATGCGCGATATCCCGGTACTCCCCCTCTGCAGTCTTGCGGGAAGGCATCGCAATAAACAGCCCCTTCTCGCCCTCGATCACCTTGATGTCGTGGACGACAAACTCGCCGTCTATTGTGATCGAAACCACAGCCTTCATCTTGCCCTCTTTGGAGAACCTCCTTACTCTTACATCAGTAATCGTCATACAAATCACCTATCAGACATGCCTTTCTATCCCTACTTTTGATTATAGGACGTAACGTTCATCTGACTCGATGACGATCTTGATACCATCATCTCCGTTATAATAAGTATTGGCGCGAATGGTGTCGCGACTTTCCACGATGCAGTTTTCCAAATGAACATTGTCACCAAGATACACATCGCTCAGCACGATGGAATTCTTGATTACACAGTTTTCTCCTACAAATACATTGCTGAATAAAATCGAATTTTCAACAGCACCATTGATGATCGATCCCGCGGAAATGAGACTGTTTTTCACCTCGCTTCCCGGATTGTACTTCGCCGGCGGAAGATCATCGACTTTCGAATGGACTTCCGGGTATTCCCGGAAGAAGTAATCCCGGACCTCCTTCTTCAGGAAATCCATGTTCGTCCGGAAATAAGATTCTACTGACGCGATGTTGCTCCAGTAGCTGTCAATCTTATACCCGAAGATCTTCCTGACTCCCTTATAACGGATCAGGATGTCACGGACGAAATCAAACCTCCCTTCCTCTGCACTCTTCTCAATCAGCTCGATCAGCTGACGTCTCCGCACCACATAGATTCCGCACGATATTGTATTCGCATCGGAAGCCATCGGCTTTTCCTCAAACTGCTCAATCCTGCAGTTTTCATTCATCCTCAGAACGCCGAATCTGGAAACGTCTTCTCCCGGCGGGAGCTGCTTGCACACGACCGTGATATCCGCCTTCTTGGCGATATGATACTCGAGCACCTTGTTAAAATCAAGCTTATAAACCCCATCCCCTGAGGCAATCACCACATACGGCTCATGGCAGTTTTTCAAAAAATCCAGATTCTGGTAAAGCGCATCCGCCGTTCCTCTGTACCAGAAGCTGTTGTCCGCCGTCACCGTCGGAGGAAAGACAAACAGTCCGCCCTGCTTTCTTCCAAAGTCCCACCACTTGGAGGAGCTCAGATGCTCGTTCAGGGAACGTGAATTATACTGCGTCAGGACCGCTACCTTCTGGATCCTCGAATTGGACATGGAACTGAGTGCAAAGTCGATGCTTCTGAAGCTGCCTGCAATCGGCATCGCCGCGATCGCTCTCTTGTTGGATAACTCCCTCATGCGGTAGCTGTTGCCGCCCGCAAGGATCATACCTACCGCTCTCATGACACAACACCTGCCTTATCCAGAATCCCGCCGCTGGCGAGCTGTCCGTCCGGGTAATCCTCCGGAACTGTCCTGCCGGTTACAGCAGTATTGCGCCCGATGCGCACATTCGGGGGAATCTCCGTGTCCTCCCCGACAACTGCAAGGCCGTACCCGTAGATCTTCGGCTTCACACGGTTCGGTACCGCATCTCCGCAGCCTATGACCGCTCCCTGCCCGATATGGGCATTCTCCGCAACGATCGCCTTGTCCAGAACCGCTCCGTCTTCGATCACCGCACCATGCATCACAATGGAGTCGCGGATCTTTGCCCCGCGTCCGATCATGACACCATTGCCGATGACGGAATTGGTCACCTCTCCGCTGACCTCTGTCCCGTTCCCGATCAGGCACCGGTACAGCCGCGCGTCCGGAGAGATGTACTGCGGCGGAATGATGTCATTCTTTGTATAAATCTTCCAGAACTCCTCGTACAGATTGAATTCCGGCACGATATCGATCAGCTCCATGTTGGCTTCCCAGTACGAGCCGAGTGTCCCGACATCCTTCCAGTAGCCATTGAATTCATACGCGCACAGGTTCCGGCCGCTGTTGAAGCAGTACGGAATGACATGCTTGCCAAAATCGCAGTTCTCCTGCTCGGACAGCGCCACCAGCGCATCCCTCAGGGCCGGCCAACTGAAGATATAGATGCCCATCGATGCCAGATTGCTCTTCGGATGCTCCGGCTTCTCCTGAAATTCCTGAATTTTGCCCTTTCCGTCTGTGATTACGATTCCAAACCGGGAGGCGTCCTCCTGCGGAACCGGCATGACGGCAACTGTCACATCCGCGTGATGCGATTTATGATAGTCGAGCATCACCTCATAATCCATCTTGTAGATGTGGTCGCCGGATAAGATCAGCACATAGTCCGGATGGTACTGCTCCATGTAAGCCAGGTTCTGGTAAATCGCATTCGCAGTCCCTGTATACCACTCCGTCTTCTCCGCTTTCTCATACGGCGGAAGAATCGTGACGCCACCCTCGTTGCGGTCCAGATCCCATGGAATGCCGATGCCAATATGAGTATTGAGTCTGAGAGGCTGATACTGTGTCAGGACACCGACTGTGTCGATTCCCGAATTGATGCAGTTGCTGAGCGGAAAATCAATGATCCGGTACTTTCCTCCGAACGTAACCGCCGGCTTTGCAACCTTCGCCGTCAGTACGCCGAGGCGTGACCCCTGACCGCCCGCAAGAAGCATTGCGATCATCTCTTTTTTCATCACGCTGTCACCCCTACCCCCTGTCATTTATTTGTGAGATGACAATATTATACCACAATCGGTTTTGGCATGTGAACAATTTTCACAAATTCATAAAACATATCGCGTGTTTTTTGTTCTTATTGTTCAGTTATTTCAAGATACATACACACTTGCAAATATTCACATTGTATATGCATATAAAAGCAGTAAATTCCCCGTCTTTTCCCCTTCCAAGGGCCTGCACATGCTATCCCAGTAGATGTGCATCCCGTCCGACTCCTTTCTGCTTTTCCCTCCCAGGGTCCTGCGCATATTGCCCCGGCAGCTCTGCATCCCGTCCGACTCCTTTTCTGCTTTTCCCTCCCGGGGGCCTGCGCATATTGCCCCGGCAGCTCTGCACTCAACTGCTGCTATTTTCAAACCACGGACAATAGCGTATACTGTGGATGCATCATTCAAACGCAAGGAAGGAGTTTCACAATCGTGTATCAGATTGATTTCATTCATCCCTGCCATGTCCATTTTATCGGGATCGGCGGGATTTCCATGAGCGGACTGGCGTCCGTTCTTGTCAAAGAAGGATTCACCGTCACCGGTTCGGATGCGAAGAAGTCCAGGATGACGGAGGCGCTTGAGGCCAAAGGGATCCGGATTGACTATCCCCAGAAGGCTGAGAATATCCGCCCGGAGGCTGACGTCATCGTCTACACTGCTGCCATCCATCCGGACAATCCCGAGTTCTCAGAGGCGGTACGCCTCCGCAAGCCGATGCTCACCCGGGCGCAGCTGCTCGGCCAGATTATGGCGAACTACGACAATTCCATTGCCATATCCGGAACACATGGCAAGACAACCACGACCTCCATGCTTTCCTGCATTCAGCTGCAGGCCGCCATGGATCCGACCATTTCCGTCGGGGGAATCCTGAAGGAGATCGGCGGGAATATCCGCGTCGGCGATTCTGATAACTTCATCACGGAAGCCTGCGAGTACACAAACAGCTTCCTGAGCCTCTATCCGAAAATCGGACTGATTCTGAACATCGATGCGGACCACCTGGACTTTTTCAAGGATCTGGATGACATCCGCCATTCTTTTCACCGTTTCGCGCGCAATATCAAGCAGGGCGGAACGCTTGTCATCAGCGGCGCCATCCCGAATCTTGCGGAGATCACAGAGGGCATCAGCGCCGGCGTGGTCACCTATGGCACAGAGGGTTCCGACTACTATCCGGTGAACATTACCTACGATGAGCGCGGCATCGGCTCCTTCGACGTCAGCCATCACGGGAAAATTCTCGGCCATTTCTGCCTCGAGATCCCGGGAGAGCACAACATACAGAACGCCACGGCAGCCATCGCCGTCTCTGACCTGCTCGGCATCTCCATGGAGGATGTCCGGGAGGGTCTTCTTTCCTTCGGCGGAGCAGACCGCCGGTTCCAGATCAAGGGCGAGTGGAAGCACGCGACCATCATTGATGACTACGCGCATCACCCGACGGAAATCCGCGCAACGCTGAAGGCAGCGGAAAACTATCCGCACCGGAAGATCTGGTGCGTCTTCCAGCCTCATACCTATACCCGGACAAAAGCGCTCATGAACGACTTCGCGGACGCGCTGTCGATGGCGGATACGGTTGTGCTGGCAGATATCTTCGCCGCCCGTGAGAAGGACAACCTGGGGATCAGCTCCGACACGCTCCGGCAGAACATCGCAAATCTCGGAACAGACGCTTACTATTTCCCGTCCTTCCACCAGATTGAAGACTTTCTTGCTGAAAGCGTTCAGCCCGGAGACCTGGTCATCACGATGGGTGCCGGCGATGTCGTGAAGGTCGGAGAGGAACTGCTGGCTGGCAGGCAGTAAGTAAGGATACCGCCCCACACAACATGATCCATTGTCACCCCTGCGTTTCCGCAGGGGTGTCCTTTTTGCAGCTGCCGCCTGCATGCCGGACGGACGCCCGATCCCGGTCGGCAGCACCAGGGCAGGAGTACTGTACCCGCAGGCTTCCATCATGGGTGCAGATTCTTCTGGCGCTGGTCCGGCACGCGGGCAGGCAGGATCAGGCGGCTGCGGACGGTGTGGATTTTTCTGCGGATAAAGTGGGGATAAGTCGCCGCCTTCCCGGCGGCTGTCTTCCTGTTTCCTGTGTTATACTGTTCGTCACAGAGAATACCAGAATCAGATTCTGAAGGGAGTTTTTGATCCATGATCGTAACCAGTCCGTCCGATAACGGCGTCACGCTGATTGATAATTCGTTCATCGACCACTATATGGCAGACGCCAATGGTGAATTTGTCAAAATATACCTGTATCTTGTCCGCTGCGCCTGCCCGGGCCGTGATGTCTCGGTCCCAGGTATCGCAGATTTCTTCGAGCAGACCGAGGGAGATGTCCGGCGGGCGCTGAACTATTGGAAAGCCCAGGGGCTGGTGGATCTGGTGCTGGATGCCTCCGGCCAGATCTCCCAGATTGTTCTGCGGTCATGCAGCTGCGCCCCGGCAGGCGCAGCTTTTCAGACAAAAGGTGCAGCCGTCCGCGTTACCGCCGCTTCTGTGTCTTCTGAGACCACTCTGCCGCAGTCCGGCACCCGGAGTCAGGCAGAGGATGGGCTCCCGCAGTCTGATCCGCAGCAGCAGACAAATGAGGTACATCCGGCAGGTATCCCGACATCCACCGACCCAGAGGCCTCCGTCCGGCTCCCGCAGACGCAGCAAAATCCTGTAACCGGTCCTTTCGGGCAGGCTCCCGCCGGTGTGTCCGCCTGTGGTCATGACACCGATGCGCAGCCGTCCGAAGAATCCTCCGGAACACCTCCAGCCGAGGAGGTCCCCCAGCAGAAGCAGAGCCGCCAGCTCAGGCGTACCGAGCTCGGAAAGCTGTACTACGTTGCCGAGATCTATTTCCAGCGGAATCTCTCGTCCGCGGAGCTGAGCATGATCGACTATTTTGTAAACGATCTGAATATGTCTGCAGATCTGGTCGAGTATCTGCTCGAATACTGTATCGGCAAGGGACACACAAGCGTGCGGTACATGGAGACAGTTGCGCAGAACTGGATTGCGAAGAACATCACGACTGTCCAGCAGGCGAAGGACGAGTCACGCAGCTTCGGCGGCGACTATACCGTGATCCTGCGCGAGCTTGGGCTGACCCGGAAACCGGCTCCCGCGGAAACTGCCCTGATGGACAAATGGCTGTCGGAATATGCATTTTCACTCGATCTCATCAAGGAGGCCTGCCGGCGGACAGTGCTCCAGGCCTCCTCCCCCAGCCTGAGCTATACAGACAGCATCCTGACGCGCTGGCACAATGCTTCGGTCCGGTCGCTGAGGGATGTTGCCCTGCTGGATGCCGACCACGAGGCCTCCAAGTCTGATCAGAAGAATGCGGAAAAGCCGAAAAACGGGCAGCGACGGGCAGGCCAGTCCAAAAGCCGGCTGCAGGCAGGCGGGCATTTCAGCAGCTATGGCCATGAGGACCTGGACTGGAACGCAATCGGGCTGCAGATCATGAAGAATCAGAAACAGGAGTCTTGAGAATAATATGAGTCTCACCAGATCACAGTACGACGCTGTCATGCGTCTGTATGACAGAAGACAGATTGAAGACCACCGCATCATGGAGGAGCGCCGGCGCAAGGCCTATGCGGCCATTCCGGAGCTTGCATCGATCGATGCAGGCGTCGCGGATGCTGCTGTGAGGCGGCTGCGAGGACTCTTCGGACTGGATCCTCAGAAATACCGGGACACCGGTTTTCAGAAGATACCGGCCGCTGCTTCACAACAGAAATCCCGTCAGGGCGGCAAAGCCGCTCCGGCAGCCATGTCCCCGGAGGCTCAGAAGCGGTCGCTCCTGAGCCAGTACGGTTTTCCAGAGGACTATCTGGATCCGGTCTGGCAGTGTCCGGACTGCCACGACACCGGCTTCGTCGGGCAGAAGCAGTGCCACTGCTTCCGTCAGGCAGTTGTGAATCTTTTCTACACGCAGTCTGGTCTGGCGGATGTCCTTCAAAGAGAAAACTTTGAGACGTTTTCCCTGGACTGGTATCCGGAGGATCTGATCAGCCCGGCGACGGGCATGTCCTCCCGCAAGTCGATGGAACATGTCCTGAGCGTGTGCCAGGATTTTGCCATGCGGTACGATTCGCAGCAGCGGCCCTACCTGCTTCTGTACGGCGAGTCCGGCAGGGGAAAGACCTTTCTCTCCCACTGCATCGCCAGAGAGCTGATGAACAGTGCCCACTCCGTGATGTACTACTCGGCGAAGGAGCTCTTCGACCGCCTGGCCGATCTCCGCTTCCGCTCCGGAGCTGCTGACCGCCAGGGTGCGGCCGACTCCGTCTCCTCATTTGATCCGGAGTACCTTCTGACAAGTGACCTTCTGATCATCGACGACCTCGGGACCGAACTGCCGAACGATTTCACCAAGAGTGAATTCTTCGGAATGCTGAACGGAAGGCTCAGTGCAGGGAAGGGCATCATCATTTCGACGAACCTCTCTCCGCAGGAGCTGTCGGATATCTATTCCCCGCGCATCATGTCACGGATTCTGGAGAATTTTCAGCTGCTGAACCTCTTCGGAAGGGATATCCGGATTCAGAAACGGATGGCAGACAGTCTGCGACACACTTGACCATTTCCCCCTTCATGGTAAAATGTACGCGGCATGGGAACTGCACCGTGATGAACTGCCTGGCGGACGGTCCGGATGGCAGTCCGTATGAGATATCCGGACGGTCTCGTGCTGTACAGGTGTGCAGCAGCATACCGGCGCATTAGAAATTCGTATAGAGGAGAATACTATGACTACAGCCGCAAAGCGAAATCGTGAATCTCTTCCGGTCGGCGACCTCGGGATCATTGCTCTGCAGTCGAGCAAAGAGCTCGGCAGCAAGGTGAACGATTACATCGTAGAATGGAGGTCCGAGCGGGATCACCGGCACAAGGCCCTCCCGCAGCTTGAAGGATATGCCCGGGACAACTACCTGATCCGCACGGAGAATCCGAGATTCGGAAGCGGGGAAGGCAAGGGAATCATCTACGACTCTATCCGCGGTGAAGATCTGTATATTCTGATTGATGTCTGCAATTACAGCCTCACCTACAAGATGCGCGGCAAAACGAATCACATGTCCCCGGACGATCATTTTCTGGATCTGGAACGGATGATTTCAGCCATCGGCGGCAAGGCCAGACGGATCAACATCATCATGCCGTACCTGTATGAAAGCCGCCAGACCGGCAGAAACGGACGTGAGTCGCTGGACTGTGCGCAGGCACTGAAGGATCTGGTCCATATGGGCGTCGAAAATATCATTACCTTCGATGCACACGAGCCGAGAATCCAGAACGCGATTCCGCTCTCCGGCTTCGAGAACTTCCGGCCGATCTACCAGTTTATCAAGGGACTGTACCGCGCGTGCCCGACATTTGACGTTTCTCCGGACAGACTGCTGATTGTCAGCCCGGACGAGGGAGGCGCTTCACGCGCCATCTATATGGCCAACGTGCTCGGCGTCGATATGGGCATGTTTTACAAGAGAAGGGATTATACCACCACCGTAAATGGGCAGCATCCGATCGTTGCGCACGAATTCCTCGGTGCGGACGTGGCCGGCAAGGATGTCGTCATCATCGATGACATGATCTCCTCCGGCGAAGGCGCCATTGAGATTGCAAAGCAGCTGAAAAAGCGCAAGGCAGAACGGATCTTCATCTGTGCAACCTTCGGGCTGTTTACAGACGGGCTGGAGAAGTTCGATAAAGCCTACAAGAAGGGGCTGTTCAACGCCATCCTGACAACAAACCTGACCTATCAGAAGCCGGGCCTTCTGGAGCGGGAATGGTACCAGAGCTGCGACCTTTCCAAGTTCATCGCGCTGATCATCGATACCCTGAACCACGACGGTTCCCTCAGCGAGCTGCTGAACCCGGTGGACCGGATCAACAAATTCCTCGCCAAGAAGGGCGTGGTGAGAGCCGCAGACGCGGAAACCAGCGTCTGACCGCCATGTGCTCCCGACTGCAGGAAGCATATCCTGTCATCGCCTGATCCCCGACGTAGAAATTTTGAAGAAGAAAAAGCGGGCTGTCCGCTGCGGAAGAATTTCCCCAGAAGGCTGCCCGCTTATAATTTGCTGACGATCGGTTTTCTGTGGATGCGGGATGCGCCGCTTTCAGTGATGGAACAGCCGGATACCTGTGAAGACCATCGCCATATCATACTTGTCACAGCACTCGATGACAGCGTCATCCCGGATCGATCCGCCCGGCTCCGCCACATACTTCACGCCGCTTCTGTGCGCCCGCTCGATGTTGTCGGAGAACGGGAAGAACGCATCTGATCCCAGCGTGACATCCTTGAGCTGATTCAGCCACTCTCTCTTTTCCTTCGCTGTCAGCGGCTCCGGTTTTCTTGTGAAAACCCGCTCCCAGGCACCGTCCTCGAGCACATCCTCCGGCCACTCTCCCATGTAGACATCGATCGCATTGTCGCGGTCCGCACGGTGCACGTCAGCGCGGAAGGGCAGGTTCAGCACCTTCGGAGACTGTCTCAGCCACCAGTTGTCCGCCTTCGAGCCCGCCAGACGGGTGCAGTGGATTCTAGACTGCTGCCCGGCCCCGATTCCGATCGCCTGCCCGTCCTTGACGTAGCAAACAGAGTTGGACTGCGTATACTTCAGAGTGATCAGGGAGATCTTGATATCCCGGACCGCCTCCGGTGTCAGCTCCTTATTCTTTGTCACAATATTCGAGAGAAATGCATCATCAATGACCAGGTTCTGTCTGCCCTGCTCGAAGGTCACCCCGAACACCTGCTTGTGTTCGATGGCTGCCGGCTGGTAGGAGGGATCGATCTGAATGACAACATAGTTGCCCTTCTTCTTTCCCTTCAGGATCTCCAGCGCCTTCTCCGTATATCCCGGCGCGATGACGCCGTCTGACACCTCCCTGTGGATAACGGAAGCGGTGTCCTCGTCGCAGATGTCCGAGAGAGAGATGAAATCCCCGAACGAGCTCATTCTGTCCGCACCTCTCGCCCGGACATAGGCGCAGGCAAGCGGGGACAGGTCTTCCTTCATGTCGTCCACCCAGTAGATTTTCCGGAGCGTCTCCGTCAGCGGAAGGCCGACGGCCGCTCCTGCCGGAGAAACGTGCTTAAAAGAAGTGGCTGCCGGAAGGCCAGTCTCGCGCTTCAGCTCGCTGACGAGCTGCCAGCCGTTGAGCGCATCCAGGAAATTAATGTATCCCGGGCGTCCGTTAAGAACGGTCACCGGAAGCTCAGATCCATCCTCCATGAAGATTCTGGCCGGCTTCTGATTCGGGTTGCATCCATACTTCAGCTGAATTTCATTCATACTGCGCCTCCCTGGTTTTTATTGACAATTCTCGATTCGTATCGTCCTGTTTCAATGTTGATGTAACGGACAAACAGAGACACCTTGTTCTCCGCGTTCAGGTTTTTCCAGATCAGATCCGTAAAAGCATCAATATCTCCAGAAATTCCGACCTTCGTCGGTTCTCCCTCAAAGCTCGGGAGCGGATTGCCGTCCGAAATATATGTGTGAATAAAATGCCCGACACCCGCCTTCGGATGTTCATAGTCGAATGTGAACCGCTCGCAGGAGGACGGATCCCCGTCCGCGCTCTTCAGGATGGACATCCTGTATTCAAAAGTGCCTTCCCGCACACTCAGCAGTGCGGATATCCGCGGGGTATAATTCGGACCATCCGGCTCAAACTCGCGGCATCTGAGCGACTGGCCAAAGGTCTGCCCTTTCTGAAGTCCCTCCCACACCGTGTCGGTCTGATCTCCATTTGTCACGATGGTGTTGGTCCCAAGCACTCTGACCGGCGCATAGATGATCAGGCTCGGGTCTTCCATCTTCGACGGATCAAAGGCCTGCGTCCGGATCCCCTCTCCATCCTGAACAAATATGCGGTTACGGCTGTTTGCGCTTCTGCCCATGATGAAATACGCTGCGACGGCGCTTTTTCCATCCTCGGAAACCCCGACAACGATCCCGCGCCCCGGATACGGATTTCCTGAAAGTTCTGCGGCAAGTGATCTCAGTTCCATGCAAGCCTCCTGTCCCTGTTCACTGTTCGATGTGCCTGTCCGGCATCTTTCCAATTCCAGACCGGCATCTTCTGCCGGCACGGTTAGAATAAGAAGAAACAATCCGGCTGTCAAGCTGACAGTTTTTTCGGCTGGCGCCGGACCCGTTTCTGACCTGCGGCATGGGATTCCGGCAGCTCTCTGCCGGCTTCACAGGGCTTCAAACTTCCCGACCAGCAGCTTTTCCCGCCTCTACAGGGCTCCAAGCTTTCCGGCCAGCAGCTTCTCCCGACTCTGGCAGGTAAAGAGAAGTGTCTGTCTGCCGCTTCCCGCCAGGAACGCCAGCGCGTCCTTCAGACGCTCGTCATCGTACATGGCGAAGGGCTCATCCAGCAGAAGCGGCAGATTCTTTCCTCCTGACAAAAGCTCCCCTGCCGCAATGCGCAGCGCAAAGTAGATTTGGTTCATCGTCCCGAAGCTCACCTGGGAGATCTTCAGCAGCCGGTCCGGAGTATTGATATTGACATCCATTCGTTCATCCAGAGAAATGCTGCTGTACCTGCCCCCTGTCATCTGAACGAGCAGCGCGGATACCCTCCGCGAAAATTCTTCTCCCGTCTCCCGATAAATCGCACCGGACAGGCGCTGGATCCGTTCAATTGCCAGGCTCAGCGCATCCAGATCCACGTCCTGCTTCCGAAGGCTGTCCTTCTCCCCGGACAGCTTCCCGAAGGCTTCATCAAGCTGAGACAGCTTCTGCTGCTTTTCCGTCAGTTCCCGCTCCAGCGCATCGTTCCGCCCAAAGACCGCCGCCTCCCTCAGCGCTGCAGTCTCCTGTCCCTGCGCACCGTGCTGACCGAAAGCCGCCGCCATCCCCTGTGCTGCAGTCCCCTGCCCCTGCGCACCGTGCTGACCGGAAGCCGGCTGCTGTTCAGGCCCCACTGGCTGTTCAGCCCGTCTCTGCCGTTCATCTGCCATAATCCTGGCAACATCTGCCGCCGTCTCCTGCCGGGACCGCTTTTCCTCCTCTCGCATGACATCCTCGCGTCTGCGGTCAAGACGGCGCATCCGCGCCTCCAGCTCCGGATCAGCAGAATGATCCCTGTAGCCAAGCAGACGATTCAGAACCGTGTACCGTTTCACTGACCGCTCAGCCTCCCGCAGCCTGCGCCGGCTCCGTCCACTCTGAGGCTCCTCCTTCCGGATCCTGAGCGCTGCGAGAAGTCCCAGGACCGCAAAGATACCGGCAAGGACAAACAGCAGAATGCGGAGAAGGCCACTCTGTGCAAACACGCTGCACAGTACCGCCATCACAGCTGCCGCCGCGAGGAGAACCGGCAGCACCGGCGGAACCTGCTCCAGAACCCTGTCCGGCTCCCTGTCTGCTGACTGCGCGGCTGCGCTGTCCTGCCCCCAGCCTGTGTCTGGCTGGCCGTCTGCTGACTGCGCGGCTGCGCTGCGCTGCCCCCAGCCTGTGTCCGGCACTCTGCCTGCTGTCTGCACGGATGACGGCTGTCCGCCTGCATGACCTTCCTGCCGGTTATCTGTCTCAGACGCGGCAGGCTGTCCGAATCCAGTCTGGAGTCTCCTCTCAAAGGTGACCGGGCGTTCCTGCTGGCTTTCCCTGAGCCGAGCCTGCAGGCGCCCGATTTCCGAGCGCACAAACTCAGCCTCCTGCCGGTTATCAGCCACGAGCTCCGAAATCTTGTCAAGCTTCTGCTTTCTCTCCGCCTGAAGCTCCCGGTGTCTCTTTTTCAGCTGGTCAACCGCCGCCGTGACATCTGTCTGCGTGCCGCCCGACTGCTCCACACGAACCAGATAATCCCGGAGGTGCTCGCCCAGCCGGCTGTCAGTCTGGGCCTGGGCCTGCCGGATATAGAACGTATTCAGAAAATCCCCCTCACTCAGGCCGCCCGTCAGCTCTGTGAGAAACGCCTCCGGGTTCTCAAGCTCCCGGCCCTCTGTCTCACAGACAACACAAAGGCTTTCATCCTTCTTCAGAAAATTCCGCTCGATCCGGTAGATGGAATCCCCCTCGTGCACCTTCATCACACCTGCAAAATAGTCCGGATTGTCCCATGGCTGCCGAAGCTGATATTCATCGATATTCTTCGATCTTGTTTTCTGAATTCCGTACAGCATTGCACAGATAAACGAAAGAATCGTACTCTTCCCGGATTCATTTCCGCCCTCTATAATGTTGAGTCCCGCATGAAATGAAATCCGCATATCCGAGAACTTCCCGTAATGCTTCAGCCAGCATTCAAGAATCTGCATTCCGTCCTCCTCCTGCATCGCCCCGCGCATTTTTCTGCTGCCTGCCGCGCCATTGCTCTGCCTGATCATTCCACCGTCTGTCCCAGCCATGCCACGATCCTCCCTGGCAGCGTTATTGCTCTGCCCGGCAGGGGTCGTGCTTCCTGGTCGCCTGAGGCGTACCTGCAGGGCTGGTTACTGCTCTGCCCGGCAGGGGACATGTCGGTATCCTCAGTTTCTCCCGGCAAGCAGCGCTTCCAGCCCGGCCATCAGGGCCTTTCGCTGCACATCCGACAGCCCCGCCAGAAGTCTCTGGTCATTGGATGCGTCCGTCTGGCCGGACGAAATACCAGTGACACCTGACTGGCGTTCTGCCGCGTATTTCCGCTGCGCGTCCTGCTCGAAGCTTTCAATGTAGCGGCCGATCAGCTGCCCCTTGTATGTCTGACGGAGCATTTCCAGATGCAGCGCCGGCGCTGTCTGGTCGCTGACGCTCAGAATCATCCCGCAGCCGGCAATCAGCTCTGTGTCAAAATGAACCCCGATCCTGCGCTGTCCCCTGAGCACGATCTTGTAGATATTGTCACTGCCGCGTTTTCTGATCGCAGATGCGACCTCGTCCCGGAGCGAAAGCGCTGTGTCTTCCTCATTCACCGAAACCGTCATCGTGACATACTCCCGCTTCGCCTTCTCCACGAACTGAAGATGGACAGAATGCCCGCGTGTCTCCCCGACGATATAGCCATGCGGTCCTTCATCGCCCGCATCAATTGGCGAAAGCGCCCCGCTGTAGGCAGCCCTGTCCTTCAGAAGGACCTGTGGCTTGTGGATATGCCCCAGTGCGATATAGTCAAATCCGGATCGCTCCATCTCCTCCGTCCGATACGGAATGTGAAGTGCGTCACCTCCATGCGCAAGCAGGATATGAAAGGCATCATTCTCATCTGGCATAAGCCCGTCGTAGAGCGGCTTTTCAATCTGGGGACGGTCATACGAAAAACCGTACACCTCGCAGCCAAACTGCGTGAACGTAATACACTCGCAGCCATCAGAACCAAGCACAGCGACATTCTCAGGGAAATGAAACCGCCGCCACGCACTTTCCTTTGTCATGCAGTCATGATTCCCGGCAATCAGCGCAAAGCATACGCCCGGGCAGGACGAGAACAGGTAACTGACCTCCCGGAGCATCTGCTCATCCGGCGGGTTGTGAAACAGGTCCCCGGCAATCAGCACCAGGTCTGCATGCATATCTGCTGCGTCATGAACAGATTCCTGAAACGTCTCCCAGATCTCCCGGCGCCTCTGGCTGCCCCACTCCGTCTTTCCATCCGGGGTGCAGCCCAGATGCACATCCGCCATATGAATAAAGCGCATACAGATCTGCCTCCTTTTTATTGACTTGCAGAGTTTTATTTCATAGCATATGGATAAGACTTCATCATCATACCAGACATAGTGGAAAGGTGGAATCACTGACATGACTCATGCAGATATTTTAAGAAAAGTCGACCACACACTTCTCAAGCAGACTGCCACATGGGATCAGATCAGATCGCTCTGCGACGATGCGATCCGCTATCAGACGGCCTCCGTCTGCATCCCGCCCTGTTATGTGAGACAGGCAAAGGAGTATGTCAGAGACCAGATGCGCATCTGTACGGTGATCGGCTTCCCCAACGGGAATACAACCACTACAGTGAAAGCATTCGAGGCAAAGGAGGCGCTTGACAACGGTGCGGATGAGATCGATATGGTGATCAACATCGGCGCGCTGAAGGAAAGCAATGATTCATACATCCAAAATGAAATCCGGATTCTGAAGGAAATCTGCGGCAGCCACATCCTGAAGGTTATCATCGAGACCTGTTTGCTTACAGAAGAGGAAAAAATACGGATGTGCAGGATCGTAACGCAGGCCGGAGCAGACTTCATCAAAACCTCGACCGGATTTTCGACGGCCGGCGCCACCTTTGATGATGTCAGATTGTTTGCGCAGCACATTGGAGGGCAGGTGCGCATCAAGGCGGCCGGCGGAATCTCCTCATTTGATGACGCGGAGACCTTCATCCGGCTCGGCGCAGACAGACTCGGAACCAGCCGGCTGGTGAAGCTTGCAAAGGAAGAACAGGAAGCCTGACCCCCCTGGTTCCATTCATCATCCTGCTTGGCAGCTATCTGGCGTGATGCTATACTGTGTTTGTTTATGGCAGCCATGGCTAGTGTGACGGGAGGAATCCCTTCCGGCCGGGCGCCGCAATCCGTATCCGTTCGCTATCTGCAGAGGGAGGAAGATTATCATGAGTCTTATGAAGGAATTCAGAGAGTTCATATCGCGCGGAAACGTCGTCGATATGGCTGTCGGTGTCATCGTCGGCGGCGCATTCAGCACCATCGTCAATTCGCTGGTCAACGACATCATCATGCCGGTCATATCGATTGCAACTGGAAAGATCGACTTTTCCAGTATGTTCATCGCATTGAACGGTGAACACTACGCAAGTCTGAACGCTGCGAAGGATGCCGGTGCCGCTGTGTTTGCCTACGGCAGCTTCATCCAGAATGTCATCCAGTTCCTGCTGATTGCCTTTGTCCTGTTCATGGTCATCAAGGGAATCAACAAGGCTCACGATACCTTCGAGAAACCGAAGCCGGCAGAGGCTCCAACCACGAAGATCTGTCCGTTCTGCAAGAGTGAGATTCCGGTAGATGCAACCAGATGCCCGCACTGCACCTCAGAGCTTCCGAAGGAATCCTGAATATTAATCCCGAATATAGAAGCGGCGGTCAGTCCACAGGACCTGAAATATCCAGGTCCCGGACTGACCGCCGTTTTTTATTTCACGTTCCTACTTCAATTTGATCAGTTTTCCGCTGCAGGGTACTCATTGCACAGCAGCCGATACGGAGGTTCATCCTCGTCGATGGCCGGGAATCTTCCGACACGTTTGTCATAGAAGAAATTGTCGTGCTCATCGTCATTGCACTGGGAAACTTCCCCGATCAGGATATTGCCCGTTCCCGGTACACCATGAAATTCATGATACAGGTGCGGGTAGATCGTGATCGACTGTCCCGGCTTCAGCAGGACAGACGTTCCTGCCGGCACCATGTATCTCCTTCCATCCGACTGCACTTCCACATCCTTGTCAGACAGGCCTCCCTTGCCATCATCCAGAAAGACTTTGATCTTCAGATCACCACCCCCGCGATTGATGATATCCTCTGACTTATAGTCATGGTAATGCATCGGCGCATACATATCATCCCGCATGTAGATATACTTCTCTGCATATACCTTCGTGTACTTTGGATTGTGCTGATTCCCATTCCGAAGGGTAATCAGCGCAAACCCGCACTTGTTGAAGTCTCCGAGGCCGAAATCCGTGATATCCCATCCAAGCATGTTGTCACGGATCTCATCGTACTCATGATTCTTGCTTTTCCAGTCCTCCGGTGTAAAGCTGCAGAAGGGTGGCAGAAAACATCTGTGCTCCTTCAGCATACTTTCCATCTCTTTTATGACCGCATTGATTTCAGATCGCTTCATACCCTCAGCTCTCCTTCAGATTCGAGAATACAGAAATTGTATGGATGTAAGTCTTTTTCATCGACTCCATCCCCCAGGTCGCGACATCATGGAAATAAACATTCCCATCTCCTGCTTCTGAGACGTGCTCACGGACAGCATCCCCTGCAAATTTTGCCGCGTACGTGTAGAAATTGATCTTCCGTACACCATTCTGGATGCATCTGCGGAAGTCCTCATCGCTAAGGCCGGATCCTCCGTGCATCACCACCGGCTTTCCGGTCTTTTCGCGGATCACCTTGATCCGGTCGACATCCAGTTTCGGAGCCTTGAGATAAATGCCGTGGACGGTCCCGAAGGAGCAGGCCAGTGCATCAATGCCCGTATCCTTTACGAAACGGGCTGCCTGATCTGGATCTGTGTAGGAGCTTTCACCCAGATCGGCCTCCGATCCGCCCGCAGAGAGGAACTCTTCCCTGCCCATGGAGCCGATCTCAGCCTCTACCGATGCACCGAATCCCTGCGCAAGCTCGACCGTTGCGTCGGTCAAAGCGACATTCTTCTCATAGGGAAGCGCGGAGCCATCAATCATGACACTCGTGAAGCCCAGCTCCAGCGCCTCATGCACTTCCTCCAGGTTGGCACCGTGATCCAGATGCACGCAGACCGGCACTTTCGCTTCATCCGCGTACAGCAGCATGATCTGCCCGATTTCGTGCAGAGGTATATACCCGCTGTGAGCGGCATTGGCAAACTGAAGAATAACCGGCTGTCCTGTTTCCTCAGCCGCTGCAATCACCGCGCGGATTCCTTCCAGAGTTGTGACATTGAATGCCCCAATCGCCTTATTGTCTGCTTCTGCAAGACGCAGAATACTCTTCAATGTGACCAGCATATCGTTTCCTCCATCACTCGTGAATCATCTTCTGTTTTGCCCAGCCGCTGCGGATCCTTTCCAAAAGCCGGTCCGCCGGAATCAGGCCGGAAAGCGCATCGTACTGAGTAATACACATCGCGCCACACCCTGCCGCCATCTCCAGACATACCTCCGGGCTGAAGTCATGGCTCAGGCTGTACAAAAAAGCTGCAATCGCGGTATCCCCGGCACCGGTCCCGGATAAAATCTGATCCGGCACATAGCTGTCCTCGAAGATCGACAGTCCGCCCCAGCCTTCTCCCTGAAAATGTGGCGAGATCTGCTTCATCACTTCTTCGGTCCCCGTTTTCAGGTATAACCCGGCTGCACCGCATTTCAGAAGGACTGCTCTGCAGCCCAGATCGAGCGCCTTCTGCGCCAGCGGGATCACATCCCGGCTCAGCGAAAGATGCATACAGATATCATCCTGATACTGTTTTTGCCAGGAATTATACTTATCCCGGTCGAGTATAAAGCAAAGCTCCTCGATGCTCGGGACAAAGAAGTCGACATATGGAAGAACGTTCGCCAGAATCGTCTTCCAGTCCTGTGCGCCGGCCTCGCTTGACGGATCGATGGCTGCCATATCAAGGCTTGTAACCAGTCCAAGCGCCTTTACCTTCTTCAGCATCTCCACGGTCTGGCTGCCCTCGTTCAGATAGAACCGACGCATCAGCGTTGGATAACCAAAGTGAAAATACTGGGCTTCCCCGATCTCCTCATAGCTCAGCTCATCCGCCGTCAGTGTATCGTTTGCACCGGCATCTGCCAGGAAGCACCGGTCACTGCCCGGGACAGCCAGCACAAGCGTATAGGATGTCTCTGTGTCCTTCGATACCAGGAAGTCCGGTCTCACACCCTTTCGGTTATATTCTTCTGTCAGAATCCGCCCGAACGCGTCATCCCCGATCTTCGCAACAAGGCTGACGTTGCTTCCGAGCTTGTGGAGCGCAAGGCCGGTATTGCTCACGCAGCCTCCCGGGGCAGCGGTTGCCTTTCCGACCTGGATCAGCTTGCCCGGACGGATCATATCATGAAGCGTCACTCCGGAGGCTGCCCTGATCGATGGCGTAATGTCAAGCGACACATAGCCGGCTGTCACAATCTTCCTGTTCTCCATCTTCCATGAACCCCTCGATCACTTTTTGTTCTTGTTTCTGAGGAAGTCTACATAGACAGCGCCAAGGATAACAACACCCTTCACAACATACTGCCAGAACGAGTTGACATTCATCAGATTCAGGCCATTGTTCAGAACACCGATGATCAGTGCACCAACGATTGTTCCGCCAATCTTTCCGGAACCACCGGCCATGGAGGTTCCGCCTACAACGGTTGCCGCGATCGCATCCATCTCCGCGCCGTCTCCTGCAGTCGGCTGACCGGAGTACATGCGGGATGCCAGAACAACACCGGCAAGTCCTGCCATCAGTCCGGAATAAGAGTGTACAAGAAACTTCACCTTGCGAACGTTAATTCCAGAATACTCTGCTGCCTGCGCATTGCCACCTACTGCATAGATATGACGTCCGAGCTTTGTCTTGTTCATGATGATTGCAGTGATGATCAGAATGGCAACCATGATGATGACGGGTGTCGGGAACGGGCCGATATAACCGGCGCCGATAAACTTCCATGCGTCTGTCATGACACGAACCGGAGATCCGCCTGTATACACATATGCAAGTCCGCGGCAGATATTCATCGTTGCCAGGGTAACGATGAAAGCCGGAATTGTTGTTGTCGAAACAACATAGCCGTTAAACATACCAACACCAAGACCGATGGCAAGTGCAATCAGAATTGCCAGCGGAAGCGGCATATTCAGATGGACAACCATTCCGGCTTCCACGCAGCCTGCCAGGGCAATGATGGAGCCGACCGACAGATCGATTCCGCCAAGGATAATGACCATCGTCATACCACAGGCAAGGAACATATTAGTAGAGACCTGTCTCAGCACATTGAAGAAATTCCGTGTCGAGACAAATGACTTGCTTGTTGCAGGCAGAATTGCCAGCAGAATGCACAGGGCAACCAGCGCAGCCAGTATGCCCGCATTCTCATGGAAATAGGTTTTTATATTCTTGGACATGATTTAGGATCCTCCTTCATCACAGGTATTTTATCTTCCCTACAGGAAGCTGTTCTTTTCGATACATCCAAGGACGCTTCTCACGAAGCCGCCAGTTTCATGATGGCTTCCTGGCTGACCTCTGAGTGGTCCAGACAGCCTGTTACAATCCCCTCTGAAAATACATATACGCGATCACTCATATTGATAATCTCAGGAAGTTCTGATGAGATCATCAGAATGGTAAGTCCGTGTTTTGTCAGTTCGTTCATGATTGCATAGATTTCCGCCTTTGCACCCACATCGACTCCTCTGGTAGGCTCATCCAGAATCAGAATCTTCGGATTGGTCGCCAGCCATCTCGCAATCATAACCTTCTGTTGATTTCCACCTGAAAGGTTTCCTACCTTCTGCTCCTGAGAAGGCGTTTTGATAGAAAGCATATCAATATACTTCTGTGTAATTTCCTCTTCCTTCTTCTGATCGACATTCATGCCATGCATGAAGGTCTCCAGAACCTCAATCGTCGTATTGTAGGCGATATCCTGTACCATATACAGTCCATCAAGTTTCCGATCCTCTGGTACGAGCGCAATTCCATTTTTCATTGCATCGACCGGAGAATTGATCTTTACTTCTTTGCCATCGATGTAAACCTTGCCGCTGCGATGTTTTCCGAGTCCGAAAATCACCCTCATTGTCTCGCTTCGACCGGCTCCGACAAGTCCGGCAAAACCCAGGATTTCTCCCTTCCGTGCCTCAAACGTGACATCCTTCGCCATATCCCCATCCGAGATATGCTCTGCTCTTAAAATCACGTCGCCGCCCGTCTGGAAATCTCTCGTATAATAGCTGGTCAGCGTACGGCCAACCATCATGGCAATCAGTTCGTCGTTTGAGGTTGTCTTCACTTCTTTCGTGCCAACCTTCGTACCATCCCGCATGACCGTGACTCTGTCGCAGATCTGCTGCAGCTCACTCATCTTGTGGGAAATGTAGATAATTCCAACACCTCTTGATGTCAGATTCCGGATGATGCCGAAGAGCTGCTCGACCTCATTGTCTGAGATGGAGGAGGTCGGTTCATCCATGACGATGATCTTTGAATCTGTTGATACCGCTTTCACGATTTCAACCATCTGCTGCTGTGCAATGGTCAGATTCACCAGAAGATCGGAAGCACTGACATGCATGTGATACTCGTCCAGGAGTGCCTGCGCCCGCTTCTCCATCTCCTTCCGGTTGACAAATTTCCCCTTCATGATCTCTCTGCCGAGGAAGATGTTCTCCGCGACTGTCATGTAAGGAACAAGCACCAGTTCCTGATGGATGATGGCAATTCCACTCTTCTCCGCATCCGGAACACTGTTGATTTCCTTCTTTTCTCCGTTAATGTAGATTTCTCCGCTGTCCGCATGATAGATGCCTCCAAGCACTTTAATCAAAGTGGACTTTCCGGCACCATTTTCACCGAGCAGTGCATGTACCTCTCCAGCTTTTACCTCAAGGCTGACATCAGAGAGTGCCTTGACCCCCGGGAATGTTTTTGTGATATGTTTCATCTGCAGCAGGATTTTCTCTTCAGCCAATTCCGCCACCTTCCTTTCTGTGTTCCCCGGGCTGTCGCCGGAGAGCAGTTTTACATTCTGGCAGGATGCCAGACCCAACAAGACCCGCTGCCCAGCGGCAGCGGGTCTTGTCATCACCGTATGTTTACAGTATGATTCAGGTTCCTACCTTCCTGCAGCTGCCTGATTTTCAGAATCCCATCATTACTGCCATCCATCAGTGCCATAATCAGCAACGTTCTCAGGGCTGATCAGGAATGTATCAACCGGATATCTGAACTGAACTTCCTTGCCTGCCATGATGTCATACATGATTTCAACAGCCTTGTCAGCGATGGAAATCGGGGACTGAGCACCGGTAGCGCGGAGCAGGGAACCTTCCTTGGACATCTCTGCCTTGAAGTCAGGAGATCCGTCAACACCATAGATCAGAACCTTCTTGAGACCTGCACCCTCCGCAGATGCCAGTGCACCAAGAGCCGTCGGGTCGTTTCCGCCGAAGATAGCAACAACATCCGGATGAGCCTGAAGCAGGTCATCAGCGATCTTCTGTGCTTCCTGAAGATTGCCCTTCGCATCCTGCTGCGCCACGATGTTGAATCCATGGCCGTCGATTGCATCGAGGAATCCCTTTGTTCTGTCAACGATGGAATTCATGGTCGGGGAATCAAGAACAATGATATCGCCGCCGTCCGGGCACTGCTTGACAAGATCCTCGCCGCAGACCTTGCCGGCATTGTAGTTATCAGACCCCGTGTAGGAAACAACATAATCCTTCATGTCCGCAACCTCTGTATCGAAGTTGACCATCGGGATCCCTGCCGCCTTCACTTCGTCCAGCGCCGGAACAATTCCCTCTGCCTCTGCCGGATTGACGAAATATCCGTCCGGCTTCTGAGAAATTGCGTCTTCCATCTGGGAAATCTGAAGCGTGACATCGTTCGCCGGATCAGAAGTGATCAGTGTGTCCCCGTTCTCCTTCAGCTTCTTCTCGATCTCGTTCTGGATCGTGACAAAGAACGGATTGGATCCATCCATGCAGGTATACGCAAATGTATATCCGCCATCCGGCCTGTCCTTTTTATACTGAGTCGTATCGACCATAATCTTGGTCTGGTCTTCCTCCGTTGAAGCCTCCGTCTCTCCGGCCATCGCATATCCGCTCATCGAGAACAGCATGGATGCGGCAAACACGCCTGCCCAGATCTTCTTGTTCATAGTAAATGTCCTCCTTTGAGATGTTGTGTTGGAGCGGTCTTTGTACATGTTCATACCACTCCTGTTTGCACAACTATACCACTCTCAAGAGGACAAATCAACACATCTTTCATATTTTATTGTATATTATGCCAATCAAAGTCCAGATTTGTACTATACAATTGTTTATTTCGTTTAATGTCTTCAGAAAGTAAATTTTAATCCACTGTTTTCGTACAAATATGTACTGAATCGTTCAATACAAATTTATCGTTGTCATCTCGTTCCCCGCACTCGATGATGAGCGGTCGCCTTCACGAAAAAAGAGCCAGTCCCCATGTTTCTCCTGAGGACTGGCTCATCACAACTCAAATTTATGATTTCAGTTCCGGAACGTAATCTCTCCGGTCTTGTCGTCCATGCTCTCGATGATGGCGAGAGACTCCACGCGAATTCCCTGCTTTCGAATCAGCTCTCCGCCCTTCTGAAAACCCTTCTCAACCGCGATTCCGACTCCCTCCACCGTTGCGCCGGCACTCCGGATGATGTCAATCAGCCCAAGGCACGCGCAGCCGTTGGCAAGGAAATCGTCGATGATCAGGATGTGGTCATCCGGGCTGATAAACTTCTTTGCGACGATAACATCGTACGTTCTCTTGTGCGTGAAGGACTCAATCTTTGCCGTGTACATCTCACCGTCCAGGTTCACGCTCTGGGACTTCTTGGCGAACACGACCGGCACATGGAAATGCTGCGCCGTGATACAGGCGATTCCGATTCCCGATGCCTCGATTGTCAGGATCTTGGTGATCGGTGCGTCCGCATAAAGACGCTTGAACTCCTCTCCCATCTTGTTGAACAGCTCCACATCCATCTGGTGATTCAGGAAGCTGTCCACTTTCAGGATATTTCCAGGTTTCACGACTCCGTCTTTTCTGATGCGATCTTCCAGTAATTTCATGTCTCGCCCCTCATGTCCATCGTCTGGTTTTGATTTCTCAGTTTCCCGCGGCTTCCACTGCAGCCGTTTCCGTCTGACCATTCTCCGCTTCAGTGCCCTGAACTGCACCGGCTTCCGTTCCGTAGCTTTCCGTTCCGTAGCCTTCTGTTCCGGCTGACTCGGTCCCCGCAGCGGCTGCCTCTGTGTCCGCCGAAGCCGGAGCCGTGTATGCACGGTCGAAGGTCAGCTTGCCGAACGCGTCGCTGTCTGTCTCAAACTTTACGTCTTTTTCCCATTCTGTATACTGGTCATCCACCGCTGTCTGCTTGCGCTCTTCGATGATCTGCTTCTTCTTTGATTCGGTCGCGTCCTTGTCGAGCTTCTCATTCACATAGAGGATATAATAATTGTTGTTCGCCTCGACAAGATGATCAACCAGCGTATTGTCCTCCAGATCGTTCGTGGCCTTGATAATCTCAGACGCCGGATAGGAATCATCTTTTCCGAATGTCATCGAGGAAGCCGTGACCCCTGCGACCTTCTCCTTGGAGATCTCATCCATATATTCAGAGAACTCCCTTCCGGAATCTTTGATCTTCTCCAGCTCTTCCTCTGCCATCGCCTTGTACTTTTTGCGGGCTGCCTGCATCTCGGGGCTCTCGGTCTCCGTCTCGCTCTCCGTCAGCGCCTCGGTCGTTCCTGCTTCTGTCGAAGCTTCCGCAGACTTTGCCTCTGTCTCAGATGCCGCAGACTTCGTCTTCTCGGACTTCTCCGTCTCGACAGCCGTCTCCGCCTCGGATGCTACCGGCGTAACAGTGGAATCCGCCTCAGTTGTATTCTGAACATCCGCCTCTGTCCCGGCCTCGGAAAATCCTTCTGATTCGCTCTCCGTCTCCGTGGTCGGCGTGTAGCTGATGTAGGAAACCTTTCTCTGTGCGGCTTCCTCGTCGCTAACCTCCGTATCGGCTGTCTTGCCGACCTCGTCCTCAACCTTCTTCTGAATCGTCTTCATCTCAAGTGCCTTGATCACGACATCTCTGGTTGCGGACATATCCTCCAGCGTCTTTTCGCTGTTTGCAGCGATGAACTTGTCCGCCGCGTCCGCGATGCTCTTCTCTTCGGCATCGCTCAGCGTGATCTTGTAATCCGCCGCGTGATCCTGCGCCACCAGAAGCTTCTCCATCGTCTCCTTGAACTCATCCTTGAAGGTTTCCCCGTAGGTCGAGCCCTGGCCGGTCAGATCCATGTCCCAGACATTCGCGCTTCCGTAATACTGGGCAAACATATTGCCGTATGAGGTGTCAAATGAAGCTTCCTGCAGTCTGAACAGGAAGGTGGCGACGTTGTTGTCGACCGCTTCGCCGTTGTATGTGAACATCGCGGCTGCCTCTGCCTTCTTCCCGCAGCCGGTCAGCATCGATGCGCCCAGACCGGCACAGAGCAGAAGCGCCAGTCCCTTCTTCCCCAATTTTTCCATGGCTCTGAATCCTCCAGATCTCTATCCCGCCGGCCTGAAACACATCCCGTATACATGGAAGTTCCGCTCTCCCGGAGACTTCCTCTCTCATCAGCCGGTGGTTTCTAAACTTTGATAAGAACCTGTTAATTATACCGAATCCCTATTCGGTCTGCAACCGTTTCAAAGACGGTGTTCCGTGTTCGCGGTGTTCCGTGCTCCTGTCGGATCGGAGCACAACTGTCTCCCCGGGCACAGCGGCCTCCCTGGTCACAACGTCATGTCGAGCATGCCGTCCTTCACCTCTGTCAGCATCCGTCCAGCAGCCTGAAGGACATCCTCCCGCTTCCCGTTCTTCTTTGCCAGCTGGCAGGAGAAATACGGCTTTTTGCCAACCACAAACCGGAACCGTCCCCGGCTGTTTTTCAGAAAGTCACTGACCTTGTCCGGACTGATCTTCGCCTTCTCGTAGAAGATCAGATGAATCTCATCATCCTTCTGCGTCAGCTCCGTGATGCCAAGCGCATGTGCCCGCGCCTTCAGCAGCGCAATCACCAAAAGACTCTGGACACTCTTCGGGGGCTCTCCGAACCGGTCCATCAGCTCGTCCAGCATGTCTTCATACTCATCCTGTGTACTGATCGAGGCGATCCGCTTGTAGAGGTTCAGCTTCTGCACCTCGTTCGGCACATAGGTGGGCGGAATAAAGGCATCGACATCAAGATCGATTGATGTATCGAATTCAGTCGATTCAATATTTTCTCCCTTCAGTGCCATGACCGACTCATTCAGCAGCTTGCAGTACAGGTCGTACCCGACCTCCGCCATGTGTCCGCTCTGCGCCTTGCCAAGCATGTTGCCGGCGCCCCGGATCTCCAGATCCCTCATCGCGATGCGAAAGCCGGATCCCAGCTCGGTGTACTCCCGGATGGCCGAGAGCCTTTTTTCCGCTGTCTCCTTGAGCAGCTTGTTCCTCCGGTACATCAGAAACGCATAGGCCGTCCGGTTCGACCGACCGACTCTTCCGCGCAGCTGATAGAGCTGCGAAAGGCCCATCCGGTCTGCGTCGCAGATGATGATCGTGTTGACATTCGCGATATCGAGTCCGGTCTCGATAATAGTCGTCGTGACCAAGACATCCACATCGCCGTTCACGAAGTCATACATGATGTCCTCGATCTGCTCCGCGTTCATGCGCCCGTGCGCATAGGAGACACGCGCCGACGGCACCATGTCCTGCACGCGCTTCGCCATATCGGATATTGTCGACACATGATTGTAGACCAGGTAAACCTGTCCTCCGCGCGCCATTTCCCTTGCGATCGCTTCGCGGATAGTCTCCTCGCTGTACTCCATGACAAATGTCTGAACCGGCAGCCTGTCCTGCGGCGCTTCCTCCAGCACGCTCATGTCGCGGATACCGACCAGACTCATATGCAGCGTACGCGGAATCGGCGTCGCCGTCAGCGTCAGGACATCGACATTCTTTTTCATTTCCTTGATCTTCTCCTTGTGCGTCACGCCGAAGCGCTGTTCCTCGTCGATGACCAGGAGCCCAAGGCTGTGAAACTGTACATCCTTCGACAGAAGCCGGTGTGTCCCGATGACAATATCACACACGCCCTCCTTCAGATCCCGAATTGTCTGGGCCTGCTCAGACTTTGATCGGAAGCGGCAGAGAAGCCCGACATTGACCGGATAATCCTTCATCCTCTGTGTGAAGGTATTGTAGTGCTGCTGCGCCAGAATCGTTGTCGGTACCAGATAGGCGACCTGCTTTCCATCCTGCACGGCCTTGAATGCGGCACGGATGGCAATCTCCGTCTTTCCATAGCCGACATCCCCGCAGACGAGTCGGTCCATGATCTTGTCCGACTCCATGTCCTTCTTGGTGTCCTCAATCGCCTGCAGCTGATCCTGTGTCTCCTCAAATGGAAACAGCTCCTCGAATTCATGCTGCCATTCGTTGTCCGGCGGAAACGAGTGACCCTTCTGATTCTGGCGGACCGCGTACAGGTCGACCAGTTCCTGCGCGACCTCCTCGACCGCCGCCTTCACACGCCCCTTTGTCCGGGTCCATTCCGTTCCGCCCAGCTTTGAGATCTTCGGCGCCTTGCTGTCCGCGTCCGCATACTTCTGAATCATGTCGAGCTGCGTCGCCAGGACATAGAGGTTCGACCCGCCGGCGTACTCGATTTTCATGTAATCCTTCTGGACGCCGTCCACCGTGACCTTCTCGACGCCCCTGTACACGCCGATCCCATGGTTCTCATGGACCACATAGTCGCCTGAATGAAGATCCGTGAACGACGCGATGGTCTTTCCCTGATACTTCTTTTTCCGTGCCGGCTTGCGGTTCTGGGTTCCAAAGATATCACTCTCGGACAGAACGGCGAATTTCAGCATCGGGTACTCATATCCCCGGTGGGAGGCGCCTGCGGTGATCATGATCTCGCCGCCCTTCAGCTCCCTGTCTGCGTCCTCCGAGTAGAACGCCGGGATGTTCCGCCCGGTGATATCCTGTGCCAGACGCTTTCCCCTGGTTCTGGATGCCGACAGCAGCACAACCCGCCAGCGGTTTTTGCGGTAATGCTCCAGATCCTTGATCAGCATCGAAAAATCGCTGTTGTAGCTTCCGGTCCCGGCGGCGGAAATATCATATTTTTCACCATCCGGAAATCCATTTTTTCCGCCTGTCGTGATGCTGAGCCCGCACAGATGACGCTCAGAAAGGCGGCTGATGATCTGCTTCGGCGCAAACAGAATGTCCGCCTGCCCCGGCACCGCATATCCTTTTTCCATCCGGTGCGTGATGCTGTCCTGAAATTCCGCCTCCGTCTCCTTCGCGCTCTCCTCCGCCTTTGCCGGCTCATCGATGAAGATCGGCGTGTTTGCCGGAAAATAATCAAGCAGCGACACAGCATCCGGATAAAAGTAATCGCAGAACCCCTCCATGACCGTAGTATCGCCGAAGTCCTCGAGTCGTTCCTTCGCCACATTCAGGATTTCGGATACCCGGAAGGCCTCCTCGCTCATGTGCCGGTCACGGAACTTCTTTGAAACCCTTGCCGTCTCCTTTGAAAGCCGCAGAAGTCCCTCCCGGGTAATCTCGTCCGTCGTCACGAATTCGGCCGCCGGGTACACATAGACAGAGGCGATGTTGTCGATTGTCCGCTGCGACTGCGCATCGAAGCTCCGGATTGAATCAATCTCATCTCCCCACAGCTCGATCCGGACTGGGTTCTCCTCCGTCAGCGGATAGATATCGAGAATGCCGCCCCTGACCGCATACTGTCCGGGCTGCTGCACCTCCTCGCATTTCTCATAGCCGATCCTTGAAAGCTCCTGCTGCTCCTCCGTCAGGCTGATCTCATCCCCCTCGCTGAAGGAACGGATTGCATCCACCCAGCGCTCCGCCGGCATGCAGTGGCTCATCAGCGCCGGAAGCGTGACGATCACCGTAAGTCCATTTTCCCCGGAATCCTCAGACGACGAAGAAGCCAGGGCCTTCATGACCCTGACTCTCTCCGTCGTCAGCTGCATGCTCTGAACATCTGCCTGGAAAAACAGGACATCCCTCGCCGGATACAGCAGCACACGGCTGCTGAACAGCTGATAATTCTCGTAGATCTCCCTCGCCCGCAGATCATTGGATGCGATGATCATCGAGACCGGATAGTCCTGCGACAGACATGCAATCAGATGTGTCTTCTGGGAATCAATGCAGCCGGAAACCAGATGCATGCCGGCTGTTTTTTTCAGATCGTCCCGAAGCCGCCGGAACTGCTCCAGCTCCAGCATCGGGGCGTAAAGTGCCTTCATCATATCGAAACCTTCCGGTTATACGTGCTCATCACCTTCTCCGCAGGTTCCGTCATCAGCGCCGCCGCCGCGCGCGATGCCCGCTCGAAGGACTCCGTCATCGTCACCTGGACGGAAGACGGAAAGCGTCCCAGCACATAGTCTGCCAGATCCCAGCCCTCCGGCTTGCCTCCGGTGCCGATCTTGATCCGAAGGAAATGATCATCCCCCAGCATCTGGATGATGTTCTTGATGCCGTTGTGCCCGCCGGCCGATCCCTTCTCCCGGATCCGGATGGTGCCCGGCTGAAGGCTGATGTCATCGTACAGCACAATCAGCTGACTGGCCGGATCCGCCTTGTAAAAAGCCACCGCCTGCTGCACGGCTTCTCCGGAGAGGTTCATGAAGGTCTGCGGCTTCATCAGGAGCACCTTCTGACCCTCGATGAGCCCATTTCCGCAGAGCGCCTTGAATTTTCTGTCGCTGACCTCAATCCGGTACCGCTCCGCCAGGATATCAATCACCTCAAACCCGCAGTTGTGACGGGTATGTTCATATTTTCCGCCCGGATTGCCGAGCCCTGCCACGATATACAAATATGTCTCCTCTTCTTCCTTTCAAGTTCGCAGGCTATGTCCGCCGGCTGCCCTGAAGACCAGATGACCATCGTCAGGAGCGTGCCGTCTTTCAGAGCTTCAGCCCCTGGCAGACTTTGTCAGTGCCTCCACAATTCTGGAAAATCCCATAAAGTGGCTGGCCTTCACGAGCACGACATCGCCCTTTTTCACTTCCTCGTCCTTCTTTTCAAGGAAACTGTCCACATCCGGGTACCAGACAGCCGAAAGGGTCGGTTTTTTCTGAAGCGCCTCCTCATAGAGCTGACGTGAGAGCGTTCCGATCGCGATCAGGCGGTCACAGCAGCCAGCCGCATACGCGCCGACCTCTTCGTGGAGTGTGACTTCATTCTCCCCCAGCTCCCCCATATCACCAAGAATGGCGACGCGGCGGCCTTCCTCCGACTTCCCGCCTGAAAGGACGGACAGGGAGGATTTCATCGATACCGGATTGGCGTTGTAGCAGTCATCAATCACGGTCCAGTCTTCCGTCTTCAGGATGCGGAACCGGCCGGATATCGTCTCCGCCGACTCAATTCCCTTCCGGATCTCCTCGAGGGACAGGCCACAGACCAGACCGACAGCTGCGGCTGCCGCGGCATTCGAGACATTGTGAAGCCCCGGAACGGGGACCTTCACCTCAAAGCTGCCCTCCGGCGTCCGGATCGTGCAGCGTGTTCCCTCGAAGCCCAGCGGTCTGATATTGGTTGCGCAGACGAGACCGGATGCCGGAAGAGTTCCCGGATAGTCCATCTTCTCCCCGACACACAGATTCTCAGCCCCCTCTGTGTCGGAAGAGACACCAAACCACAGCGGCTTGCTCCCGTTTACTTCCTTTATTGTGCGCAGCTTGTCATCATTTCCATTCAGGATGACATGGCCTGACGGCTTCATGTACCGGAACACCTCGGTCTTTGCCCGCAGGATGCCGTCCCTGTCCTTGAGAAACTCCAGATGGCAGGTTCCGATATTCGTGATCACCATCGTGTCTGGTCGGGCGATCTGTGCCAGCTGGTCCATGTCCCCGAAATGACTGACGCCCATTTCCAGCACGGCGATTTCATGCTCCTCCCGAAGCCGGAAGACGGTGAGCGGAAGCCCCAGACCATTGTTGAAGTTGCCCTCCGTCTTCAGTGTCCTGTAATGCGTCTGAAGCACAGAGGCAATCATTTCCTTGGTGCTTGTCTTGCCGACCGACCCGGTGATCCCCACAACCGGCGTACCCAGGATTTTCAGATACTCCTCCGCAATCTTCCGGAGCGCTTCCTGCGTGTCCGTAACCTCGATCCAGAATCTCGGAATTGTCCCGTCCGGCGCGATGCCAAGGCCGCCTGCGGCGCTGTCCAGTCCTGCAGGCAGGATCTCCGCAGACGCTGCGGCTGCGTTCCCGGCTTCGGCAGATGCTGCGGCCGTCTTTTCGGCTCCCGCAATCGCCATGGCTGGATTCCCGGCTTCGTCAGGTACAGCGGCTGTCTTTCCCGCTCCCGCTGATGGGGTCTCCACCTCGATGTGAAGCAGTCCTGTTTCGTCTTCCGGGTTTCCCTGGATCGATTTCACAAACCGCTCCCGCCTGGCTTCCTTCGGATTCTCCTTCCATTCCGACATCTGCGAAACGCCGGTTTCCACAGCCTGGGCAGCCTGGATCGCCGCGTCCGAAATCAGCTCCTCCTTCGTCAGATCGCGCTCTGAAAGCACGCAGACCGCACCTTGGTCAAAAACCTGCGCGATGAACCTGTGTCCATCCACCCGTTCGCCCTGAATGGCCCCGAAGAGCGAGCCCGGCCCGGCCTTGCGACTGTCCGTCACAACATCCGACACTTCCCGCTGCAGCATCGCCCCGAACCCCCAGCGGGCACGCGGGCTACCCTTCCTCAGCGTTTCCCGCTCAAAGCTTGCAAAGATGCCTGCCTTTGTCAGGACAGACATATGGAGAACGCCGCCCGTGACCTGTTCAATCCGTTCAATGGTAAGACCCTTCATGGTTCTCATATACAAACACCTCCGCGCTCATCGGTGCAAGAGTCAGGGAAAGCCTTCCCCTGCTGACCTCCAGCTCCTTCTCTTCGAGGCTGTAGCCCTCCTCATTTGTCTGAAATACACGCCTGACGCTGCACTCCATCGCTGTCTCCGCCTGCCAGACGGGAAGTGACACGATCATATTCCCCGGGTGAATCGAGAAGATCACGATCACCGTCTCGCGGCTGTCAAACCGGGCGTAGGCGATGCAGTTCCGCTCCCCGTGCAGATAGCACAGCGATCCTGTCCGCAGCACCGGGTGCGCCTTTCTCAGCGCAATGACATCTCTGGTGTAGGCGATCATCTCCTGGTTTTCATGCCCCCAGGGATACGTTCTCCGGTTGTCCGGGTCCGTAAATCCGCAGACACCTGCCTCGTCCCCATAGTAGATCGTCGGCGCCCCCGGCCAGGTCATCTGACACAGAACCGCCTGCCGCATCACGCCGCAGCTGACGCCGTCCGACGCGGCATCATAGTTGAAGTTTCCAACCCTGCCGACCTTGTGGTTCGTCCGGGTCAGGAAACGGGAATGATCGTGGTTGGAAAGCTCGTTCATCGCCGTAAGCAGCGAGGGTTCCATCATGTTGGAGGTGTGGTACCGCATCGCTCCGAAAAAGCTGTCGGCATTGCCGACCTGGTCGGGAAGGAACTCGTCCGAATGCTTCTCCATTCCAGTGAAGAACCAGCTCACCGGTTCCATGAACGCGTCATAGTTCATGATGCTGTCCCACTGGTCCCCGAGCAGCCAGTCCCACGCAGAGCCATAGTGCTCCGCCAGAATCAGCGCATCCGGGTTGGCCTTCCGCACAGCCTGCCGGAACATCCTCCAGAACCGGTGGTTATACTCCACGGAATGCCCGAGATCTGCCGCCACATCAAGGCGCCATCCATCCGCACAGAAAGGCGGAGAGACCCATTTCGCCGCAATCCTTAAAATCGCATCCACCAGCTCCGGCGACTCATCGTAGTTCAGTTTCGGAAGCGTGTCATGGTTCCACCAGCCCTCGTATGTAGCATTGTACGGCCAGGCATTCTCATTCTGAAAATGAAAGTACCTCCGGTACGGACTGTCTGCGCTAACGTAAGCCCCCTTCTCCCATTCACTGGAATGCTCATAGATCTGTTCCCGGTCAAGCCAGCGGTTGAAGGATCCGCAGTGATTGAACACACCATCCAGGATGACCTTCATGCCTCTGGCGTGTACCTCACGTACAAAATCCGCAAAGTACGCATCCGCTGCCTCCAGGTTTTCCTTCCATGTCGTCCGGCAGATGTAGCGCTCCGCATCCCGATTCTCCGTGCGTCCATCGGTCAGAAGCGCTCCCTCGTCCTTCACAAACCCGGTAAAATGCGGGTCGATGTGCTCGTAATCCTGCGTGTCATACTTGTGGTTGGAGGGTGAGACAAACAACGGATTGAAATAGAGAACCTCTACCCCCAGATTCTGCAGATAATCCAGCTTCTGGCGCACCCCTTCAAGGTCACCGCCGTAGAAATTGCGGACATCCATGCTCTCCGGGCGTCTGTCCCAGTCGTCCACATGACGGATATTCTGCCCGATGTACCGGTATTCGTCTGTCAGTGGATCGTTTTCCGGGCTGCCGTTGCAGAACCTGTCTGTAAAAATCTGGTACATCACCGCACCCTTCGCCCAGGCAGGCGTATGGAAATTCGGACAGACCCTGAAGAAGAAATGCTCGTCCGGCGCTTCCGCCACACCGGAGCGCAGCAGACAGATCATTGTCTTCCCGCTCCAGATCTCAAAATAGTACAGAAGCATCTGGTCCGGCATCACAAAGGAGGTTTTGTAATAATCAAAAACACCCCGTGTTTTCTCCAGATGCATGCGTAGTTTTCTTCCGCCGCTGACAAGCCAGACCTCATCGACATTCGCCCTGGCTGTCCGGACCCTGACCGTCACCTCATCGCCGGCATCCGGCTCCATCGGAGTGACATAGTTCTCCGAAAGGTCTGAAAACAATGCGTCTGTGTTCAGCACAGGCAGCATATTTATTACGTATTTTGCACACTTCAAAGACTCACTGTATGTTTTTCCCGTCACGCTGTTGTCTCTTCCCGGCAGCCTCAGGCAGCCGCCTAATCGTCGATCGCTGTCCGTTCTGGTAACGTTTCCGCTCCGTCACGCCCAAGAGAGGGCAGCGCACCCGGCACCGCCCTCTTCCAAGATCCTGTTTTCTCTCAATTCCGCATTCCGTCCACACTTGCGGCCGTACTTCTGCGCATGCGGCCGTACTTCCGCACCGTGCAGGGCGCAGCATCCCGCCCCTGCCCGCCGCACTGACCAGGCCAAAGGCACACGCCTGCACAAAACAGGGCCGCAGCATCCCAATTCTGCCCACCGCACTGGCTGAGCCAAAGGCCATCTCCCTGCGCCGGTCAGTTAAAGAGTGCTTCGAACTCTTCCCTGCTCAGCTTCTCCTTCTCCATCAAAAGCGCCGCCGAACGGTCCAGCACATCCCTGTGCCCGGAGATGATTTCCTTCGCCTTTTCATAGGCAGCGTCGATCAGCTTCTGGACTTCCTCATCGATCAGAGAGGCAATCCGTTCGCTGTACTCCCTTGTATGACCAAGGTCTCTTCCAATAAAGATCTCATTGTCATCCTGCTCGTAATTGATCAGCCCCAGCTTCTCCGAGAAGCCGTACTTCGTGACCATCGCACGGGCAGTCCGTGTTGCCTGACGGATATCCTCCGACGCACCTGTCGTCACATCGCCGATGACCAGCTCCTCCGCCGCGCGGCCTCCGAGGCTGACCACGATCTCCTGGAACATCCGCCCCTTCGTCTCGTACATCTCATCCTTCTCAGGAAGCGGCATCGTATATCCGGCGGCGCCTCTCCCGGTCGGAATGATCGAAACCGTATGCACCGGCCCGACTCCCGGAAGCACATGGAACAGAATGGCGTGTCCGGATTCGTGATAGGCCGTGATCCGCCTGTCCTCCTCGGACATCACCCTGCTATGCTTCTCCGCTCCGATGCCGATCCGGATGAAGGCCTGGTTGATATCCTTCTGGGAGATGTACATCCGGTCATCCTTCGCCGCCAGGATGGCGGACTCGTTCATCAGGTTCTCGAGATCCGCTCCTGTAAAGCCGACCGTCGTGCGGGCGACCGTCTTCAGATCCACATTGTCCGCCAGCGGCTTGTCCTTTGCGTGGACACGCAGAATCTCCTCCCTGCCGCGCACGTCCGGCCTTCCGACCGTCACCTGGCGGTCAAAGCGCCCTGCGCGCAGCAGTGCCGGATCCAGGATATCCACCCGGTTTGTCGCCGCCATGACGATGATCCCCTCATTGGCAGAGAAACCGTCCATCTCCACGAGCAGCTGGTTGAGCGTCTGCTCCCGCTCATCATGCCCGCCGCCCATGCCGGTTCCCCTGCGGCGGCCGACCGCATCGATCTCATCGATGAAGACGATGCAGGGCTGGTTTTTCTTTGCTTCCGTAAACAGATCCCGGACGCGGGATGCGCCGACACCGACAAACATTTCCACAAAATCCGACCCGGAAATGGAGAAGAAGGGGACCCCCGCCTCTCCTGCCACGGCTCTTGCCAGAAGCGTCTTGCCGGTACCCGGAGGGCCGACAAGCAGAACACCCTTGGGAATTCTCGCGCCAAGCTTCAGGAACTTCTGCGGTTCCCGGAGGAACTCGACGATCTCTCCCAGATCTTCCTTTTCCTCCTCCAGTCCGGCTACATCGGCAAATGTCGCCTTCTTTGCGTCCGGCATGAAGATCTTTGCACGGCTTTTTCCAAAGTTGGTCATCGTCGTGCCGGCGCCTCCGTTCTGGCGGCTGAGCATCATCAGAAAGAACACCAGCATGATGGCCATCATCACAATCGGATAGATATAGGAAAAGACGGTTCCCCGGCGGGACACATCGTCCGTCGTGATGGAGATATCATATTTCTCGAGCTTTGCCTTAGCGGCATTGACATCCGTCACATTCACAGAGCGGACTTCATTCTCCGTCGTCGTTACGAGAAGCGACCCCGTCGGCACCTCCTCGTTCTGTACGATCTCCACATGGGAGACCTCCCCGTCCTCCAGCATCTTGGAGAGCTGCTGCTCCGAAATATCACTCCGTCCGTTGAAGCGGTCACGGAAGGCAAAGATCAGAAAGATCAGCATCATCCCGACCAGTATGTAGATACCGATCCCGGCGTTTCTCGTATTCCTGTTCAAGTCCTGTGGCTCCTTTTGTCTCCGATATCCGCCTTCTCAGACGGGTGCTCTCCTCAGATGCATCACTGCCTTCTCGTCTGGCGGCACATGCTTCCGGTCCCTCACTCTTTCTCCAGATGCATGACCCCGATATAAGGAAGATTGCGGTATCTCTGGTCATAATCCAGCCCGTATCCGATGACAAACTCGTCCGGAATCTGAAATCCCTGGTAGTCGACATAGACCTCGCATTCCCGTCTGTCCGGCTTGTCCAGCAGCGTACAAAGCTTTATGGAAGCCGGCTTTCTGCTCTGAAGGTTTTTCAGCAGATAGCTCAGGGTGTGGCCGGAATCGATGATGTCCTCCACAACGAGCACGTCCTTGTCCATGATCGAATCATCCAGATCCTTGATCAGCTTGACGACGCCGGTTGACCTTGTCCCCGACCCATAGCTGGAAACCGACATGAAATCCATCGTGACCGGGATCGTCAGTCTCTTCGCCAGCTCGCATACGAAGAAGACCGATCCCTTCAGGATTCCGATCAGGTGAACCGTCTTCCCCGCATAGTCGCGGCTGATCTCCTCCGCCAGCTGCGATATGCGCTCCTCTACCTTGTCCTCAGGAATCAGTACACTGACATTCTCTTTCATCTTCAACCTCCTGGCCTTCCAAAGTGCTGCACGATACCTTCACATATGCGCTGCCCGGCGTCACCCTCGCCTTTTCGCTGATCCGCATTCCGGCCACCCACAGCACCTCGCTCCCGATCGCAAGGAGCACGACCCGGTCCCGCAGCGACAACGGAATCTTCTCATCGATCAGATAATCAGACAGCTTCTTTCTGCTTCCATCCTGCCGGACAACCAGCACATCTCCCGGTCTTCTCGTGCGGAAACAGAGCTTTTGCGACTCTTTTTGGGCTATTGTAGCATACGCAATCCATTTCGTGAACCGCTTCTTCGGGATACAGATCCCGCTCTCTCCTGCACAGCCGCACTCAAGTGAAAAGCAGTACCCGCCGTAGTGGACCATCTGTCTGCCCGGAAATGGAACCTCCACCCATCTTTCTCCCGGCCGGGCATCCTGCGCGTACAGCGCCCCGGCTGCAGGCAGCACAGCCCCGGAAAGTGCCTCCGCTCCTGACAGAAAGCGGATCTGCCCATACGACCGGACAGCAGTCAGCTCTCCGGGCAGACGGACTGATTTCTCTCCCCCGCCGCAGGCAAGCCCCATCAGTGCTTCCACATGGACGGCGCCGATGTCCTTCAGGCTTCCATTCCCTGATGCCCGGCGGATGCATTCTCTCAACAGCCGGCGCCGGATGAACGGTTCCTCCTTCTGCCAGCGCGCCAGCAGGAGAACCGGCTGCCCGTCCGCCTGGCAGTGAATACACCCTTCTGCTGCCCGTGCCGTCACCCGCTCCAGGTACGCCTCAGCCTCCGCCGCTTCCTCTGCCGCCTGCGCGATATGACGCGGTGCCTGTGCATTCAGCTTTATCAGATCCGGCAGGATATCATGACGGATTTTATTGCGTGTCACCGTTTTGTCCAGATTCGTCCGGTCTGTCCGATATGACAGCCCGCACGCCTCCAGGTACTGTTCAATCTCCTCCCTGGATGTTTCCAGGAGCGGCCTCACCACCAGGGGCGACGCTGCCTGCCCGTCCCGGAGCGGGCGGACCGGCAGAATCCCCCGCAGTCCCCTCAGGCCGCTGCCCCGGATCAGATTCCAGAGCACCGTCTCCGCCTGGTCTCCCAGATGATGAGCAACCGCCACCCGCTGAGCTCCGCACTGCTCTGCTGTCTCCTCAAAGATCCGGTAGCGCTGAATCCGCGCTTCCTCCTCCTCTGTCCGCCCGCTTTGCCGCGCAAGCTCCGGCACATGGATATGACGCACCGTGAGCCGGACACCCAGCTTTCCGCACAGCCGCTCCACATATGCACAGTCCTGCAGGCTCTCCTCCCCGCGGATTCCATGCTCGACATGAACCGCTTCGAGGCTGAAGGAAAGCTCCGGCGCAAGTGCATGAAGAACCGCAAGCAGGCAGACCGAGTCCGCACCGCCTGAAACCGCCGCAAGAATCCGCTGACCGGGACTGACCATCCTGCAGCGCTTCATCATATTCCGGATTTTCTGCTCAAACCGAAACGCATCCGTCATGCTGTTCTTCTCCCCGCACCGGCTGCACACACAGCCACATTGTCTTTTATCCAGACCGGTCCCTCCGCCAGAAAACGGTTGCCCTCTCCTCGTGCACCGCACTCGATGATGAGCGGTCGCCCTCAAAAAAAGCGCGCTGCCGGCTCCCGCCCGCAGTGCGCCCTTCAGACACAGGTTCCCTTACTTTTCCTCCCGGAAGATCGTCTCATCCGGATAAACCAGGCCGAACTTTTCTCTGGCCGTCTTCTCCACGTACGAATCGGTCTTCGTGTACGCCTTGTAAGACTCGATCTGTTTGCTTCTGCCCTCTTCCTCTGTGTACTGCTCCTCAAGAGATGCAATCTCATCCGCATAGGCGGCGTTCCGCTGCCTCAGCACAACACAGCGCGACAGCAGCACGACCATCAGAATCGATACCACCACGATAATCAGTACCATGCCGCTCCGGTTCTTTTTCGTCACGGCACGTGTCTTCCCTCTCGACATCTGTCCTCATCCCCTTATCAATCCGCCTCTCCTGCCTCCCCAGACAGGACCTGGCAAACCCGATTCTTCCCCTATGCGCATCAGGCGCATCCGATCAATAGTGATTCTATCATAGCCTGAAATGGCCGATGTTTCAACACCCAATCTTCCCGATGTCGGCCCCTGATGACGACCCTTATACCTACTGATGACGACAATCATGTCCCTTGCGATGCTGCTTTCGAGAATGCTGCTCCGGACAAAGCGGATCCGACCGCTCACAGATACCGGAACAGCTCCTGTGCATCTTCCTTCCGGACAGCATCCTGCACAGCCAGGACCTCCGCCTTCACACTGCGGTTTCCGAAGCCGATCTCGATCACATCCCCAACCTTTACCTCAGCAGATGCCTTCGCCGTTTTCCCGTTGATCATCACGCGGCCAGCATCGCAGGCCTCGTTGGCTACCGTCCTGCGCTTCACCAGCCTGCTCACCTTCAAATACTTGTCAAGCCTCATTGTTTTTTCCCCCCCCACAAAAAGAGGACTCTGAGCAAGTCAGGGTCCTCTGTCTCGTCTGTATTCTGTAAGACGTCCCGCCGTCAGTTCAGGCTGTCCTTCAGTGCCTTTCCTGCCTTGAACTTCGGATTTCTGGAAGCCTTGATCTCCATCGTCTCGCCAGTCTGCGGATTGCGGCCCTCTCTTGCAGCTCTCTCGGACACCTCAAAGGTTCCAAAACCGATGATCTGGATCTTCTCGCCCTTCTTCAGCTCATCCCCTACAACCTCGATGAACGCATTCAGAGCCTTCTTGGCATCATCCTTCTCCATCTCAGCCTTCTCAGCGATTGCAGCAATCAATTCCTGCTTATTCATAATGTGGTACTCCTTTTTTCTGAATTGATGATCACATTGCTTCCCCCTTATTCCGGCGGGAATCTCTTATACTTATATAACCCAGCCTGATGTTTGTCAAGGCTGCCCGGCTGCTGCGCCCCGCGGTGCCAGGACTGCGGATTCCGTGGTGACAGACCACAGCCCCGTCCCACAGTCGTCAGGCCCGCGCCCGGATGTCTTCACGCACGGTTCAGAGCTCCGTGTCCGCGTAAACCTTCGTGACGGTTGTGTAGCCTGCCTTCTCAAGCGTGTCGATCTGGAACTTTGCATTCTTCTTCAGCGGCTCGACCGTAACCGTCAGGCCCTCTCCGCGTTCCGCAGTCGCCTTCGCGAAGACCTCCGGCACCCTCGCCGCGGCGCTCTTCAGATCTACCAGATAGGCTTTCTTCTCCGCCTCATCCGTGCTCTTCCAGTTCAGGTCCTTCAGAATCGTATAGATTCGCTCGAAGCCGATCGAGAATCCGCATGCCGGCGCATCCTGACCGGAGAACTTGCCGACCATCTTGTCGTAGCGGCCGCCCCCTGCGATGGAGAAGGAATAGTTGTCGATTGTGATCTCGAAAATGGTTCCTGTGTAGTATCCCATCCCGCGGACCAGTGTCGGGTCAAACTTCAGCGTGATGTCGCTGTCAATCATCCTGCCTGCTGCCTCCATGATGGATGAGAGACTGCTTCCGACGTCCTCCCCGATCTTGTCGCCGCAGGTCTTCGCAATGAAATCCTTTATCAGTGCCGCCTGCTCCTTTCCGCCGGCCTGTCCGAGTACCTTGTCGAGCTCATCGAAATACCCGATGTAGCGGTCCGTCGCCGCCGCGTCGAAGCCCTCCTTCAGCAGCTCCTCCTTCACGCCATCCCTTCCGATCTTGTCCATCTTGTCGAGGATGATGAAAACCTCGTCGCAGGAGTCCGCCGGGAATCCGGCATTCTCTGCCATCGCCTTCAGGATTCTGCGGTCATTGATGTGAACGGTAAACCCGTGAACATTCACTTCCGAGAAAATGCGCGTCAGCGCCTTGCTTGTCGCGGCGATGAGTTCAATCTCCGCCATGCTGGAGCTATCCCCGATGATGTCGATATCGCACTGCGTGAACTGGCGGAACCTGCCCTTCTGCGGCCGGTCTGCGCGGAACACATTGCCGATCTGAAGCGCCTTGAAGGGCGTCGGCAGATCGTTCTTGTGGCAGGAATAGTAGCGGCTGAGCGGAACGGTCAGGTCATACCGCAGTGCAGAGTCCGCAAGCACCGTCCCATCCTCATTTGCTTCCGTGCCGGCCTCTCCGCCTGCCCGGATTTTTCCAAGCGCACGCTGAAGCTCCGCCCCGCGCTTCAGAACCTTGAAGATCAGCTTCTCGTTCTCCCCACCGTTTTTGCCCGTCAGATTCTCAATGTGCTCCATCATGGGCGTCTCGATCTCATTGAATCCGAACTGTGCATAGGTTCTGCGGATCGTCGACAGCACATGCTGGCGAAGCTGCATATCAGAAGGAAGAAAATCCTGCATCCCCTTGACAGGGGTCTGAATAAATTTCATATATAAAATCCTTTCCCTGTAATGAACCCGCTTCCGCCCTTTCCGACGGAGACAGGGCCCGGCCACCCTCTCAAACACTGGCCTAGTATAGCCAAAATCCACCTGCCCTGCAAGAATCCCGGCTGCCTGCAGGCTGCTCATGCCGCTTCCAGTCACCAGAAAGTCAGCACACCAATGGCTCCGGACGGACACAGCCCTCCTGGGCCATGCCGCCCCAGCGCATTTAAAGCGTCAGCAGCTTTGCCCGCTCCATCAGATACTCCTTCGTGTTGAGCGATGGATCCTGGAGCACCTCGTCAAACAGCTTCCCGAGGATATCTCCAATCTGCGCGCCTCTCTGGAATCCCATCCCGATCAGATCATTACCGGTCAGCGCAAGCTCCTTCAGACTCAGGCAGTCGCCCCGGTCCACAACCCTGTGATAGATTTCCTCCACCTTGTCCATATAGTCCAGCTTGTCCGCCTGCACATCCGGGTTCTGTCCCCTGATATCGGAACGCTTCACCTGAAGAAATACCGGAAACAGCCGCGGCGTCAGCTGAACGACAGCCCGCCTCACACCCTCTTCGGAGAGTGCCGGATAGAGGGAGTGATTCCGGACCAGATGGACGATGTCCCGCATGGACGCCTTGTCAAACTTCAGGCGGCGGAGCACCTTCTCCGCGATCTCCGCCCCCGGCGCCGCATGTCCGTGGTAGTGGTAGACTCCCTTCTCATCGAGCCGCTGAACCGAAGGCTTCCCGCAGTCGTGCAGAAGCATCGTCCAGCGCAGTGTCCGGTCCGACGGTGCCGCCATCATCGTCCGGATCGTGTGCTCGCCGACCGTCAGGCGATGATGATGGTTATTCTGAACCGCCGTCATCTCTGCGTCGAACTCCGGCAGCACGACCGCTGTGATCCCGCACTCATAGGCCAGCCTCATTTCCTCCGGGTGCGGGGAGGTGATCAGCTTCTCCAGCTCTGTCCGGATCCGCTCTGCGGAAATGAACGAGAGCGAGGGTGCCATCTGTGTCGCGGCCTCCTTCGTCGCCGGATCAAGCCTGAATCCTAGCTTGGCGCAGAAGCGGACGGCTCTCAGCACCCGGAGCGCATCCTCATCGAATCGTTCCCTGGGGCTTCCGACGCAGCGCACAACCTGATCCCGCAGATCCGACAGCCCGCCGAACAGATCCACGAGCCCATCACGGTCATTGTAGGCCATCGCATTAACCGTGAAGTCCCTGCGCATGAGGTCTTCGCGCAGGTTCCTGGTATAGGAAACGTTGTCCGGGTGGCGGTGATCCTCATATTTCCCGTCCAGTCTGTAGGTTGTGACCTCGAAGCTCTCCCCCTCAAAGCGCACTGTCACCGTCCCATGTTCGATCCCGGTATCGATGGTGCGCCGGAAAACCTGCTTCACCTGTCCGGGGAGCGCATTCGTTGTAATATCCCAGTCATCCGGTGTCCTGCCAAGAATGCTGTCCCGCACGCAGCCGCCCACCGCATACGCCTCAAACCCTGCCTGATGGAGGGCTGACAGAACCTTCTCTACCTTGTCCGGAATCCTGATCCTGATCTCTTCTGGCATTCCTGCTCCTGTCATTCTGCCTGTTTCTTCCTGCTGCTCCTCTGCGTCATCTTCACGGACTCCATGCCGCGCCGCCCGGTGCTGCTCCATACGCCGTCTTCGTGGACTCCATGCCGCGCCGCCCGGTACTGCTCCATACGCCGTCTTCGTGGGCTCCATGCCGCGCCGCCCGGTACTGCTCCATGCGCCATCCTTGTGACTGGCGGATTCAGCCGCCCTCTGATGCACACATGCGCCCCATGACTGACAGCGCCGCGTCACTGTCTGGTGAAGTGCCACTGGTACGCCAGGTACTCTCCGAAACGGAGCGGTACCGGCAGCCCTGCTTCCATGAGGGCTCCGCCGCCATAGACGATTCCCCGCTTTCCGGCCGTATTCAGGCCCATCGAGCTGTTCTGCCCGCCGGGCGCACTGCCACCCGGCTGATCTGAAGCCTCCGCTGCGTCTTCGCCGTTATCATCCAGCAGGTAGAGTGCCTCCCTGTCCAGTCCCTGAAGCCTGACATAGTCCTGTGTCATATTTCCATGATTGTTCTGCGTGACAATGCTGACCAGAATCTCCGTTCCATCCTTTGACACAATCTCCCATGCCGCCGGTCCGCCCTTCAGCGGATCTGTCAGCCGGTAGAAGTCCCCGCCGGAAATGAGCGGCGCATATCGTTTCTGCCTTGCGACGTCTCTCCGGACCTCCGCCTTCTCCGCCTCGCTCATTTTCGCCGGATCCAGCTCATAGCCGAAGGTGCCGCTCATCGCGATCACCGTGCGGGTATAGAGCGGCGTGACGCGGCCGTCCTGCTCATTCGGCGACACCGAGACATGGGCGCCCATCGAGCTGACCGGATACCCGAAGGAGGTTCCGTACTGAATGCGGAGCCTGTCAATCGGATCCGTGTTGTCAGAGCACCAGATCTGCGGCGTGTAGTACAGCATGCCGGCGTCAAATCTTCCGCCCCCGCCGCTGCAGCCCTCAATGAGCAGCTTCGGATACCGGGTGCAGAGCCGTTCCAGGAAATCGTACAGACCGAGGATATAGTCATAGAGAACAGCGCCTGCCTCCCTGCCGGCCTGCGAGTAAACCTCCGCAATCGAGCGGTTGTAATCCCACTTCACATAGTCGACCGGGCCCATGTCGATGATCCGGCAGACCTGATCATAGATGGCATCCACTACTTCCCTGCGCGAGAAGTCCAGCACCAGCTGGTTGCGTGCCCGCACCGGCTTTCTTCCGGGAATCGCGAGCGCCCAGTCCGGGTGCGCCCGGAAAAGATTGCTGTCCTCATTGACCATCTCCGGCTCAAACCAGATGCCGAACAAAAGGCCCATGTCATGAATCTGCCCAACCAGCCGGTGGAGATCCCCGATCTTCTTTTCATTGACAAACCAGTCTCCAAGCCCGCTATTGTCCGAATCCCGCTTCCCGAACCAGCCGTCATCCAGAACAAACAGATCCAGATTCAGTCCCTTCGCCTCCCTGGCCAGGTTCAGAATCTTCTCCACGTCGAAGGTCAGATAACAGCCCTCCCAGCTGTTGAGCAGCACCGGACGCACCCGGTCCCGCCAGTATCCGCGCACCACATGGCTGCGGATGCAGTCGTGAAGCTGCCTTGACAGGCCGGACAGGCCTTCCCCGCTGAAGCTGAGGATTGTCTCTGGTGCGGTAAATGACGCCCCGCTTTCAACCGGATAGTGGAACATGTGGTCCGACAGACCGATCTGCATCCGTGTCTGTCCGAACTGGTCGAGTCCGGCCATCCCCATAAATCCGCCGCTGTAGACCAGCTCCATCGCGTAGCAGGATCCTGCCGTCTCGGCTGCCTCGCGGTCAGCCAGGATCAGAAGCGGGTTGTACTGATGGGAGGAGGTTCCCCGCCGGCTTATGACAACCTGCTCTCCGTGGGACACCGGTACCCTCTGCGGGGTACGCTCCATGGCATGCCTGCCATAGAAGGTCATGAGGTCATAGTCCCCGCCGACAAAATCCAGATTTGCAGAGAGGGCCCGGTTGAGATAAATCTTCTCATCCGAGTCATTGTATATGACGGCCGCCCTCGTGATGATATTCAGCTCCGGAAGAACCCCATACAGAAGCTCGACCCTCAGCTTTGTCTCCGGGTCCCGGAGCGTGACCACCAGTGTCTGCGCCCTGTCCGCATCTGCGTCTGCATACACGGCCGGAAGCTTCGGAAGACTGTACTTTCCATCCCGGATTTTATAGGAGTCGAAGCGCAGATCACACCCCGCCTTCCCGCTCTCCGTCTCAACCACCAGCGCTGGCGACCTGTAATCACCGGTTCCCTGTGACGGATACTCCTGAGGAAGCGTGTCCAGAGAATATGCGCGGTCATCCCCGACATCATACGGATTGCCTGAGAATCCCCTGTCCGCATATGTCAGCAGATAGTCCATCCTGCCGGCACTCTTTCTTCCGTAGTACAGGTGCAGAAGCCGGTCATGCCGGTCTGCCATCATCTGATAAGTACTGTCTTTCGTCTGAATCGTAAAAATCCTGTTTAATTCATCGTAGGAAATAGCCATCGTGGTGAGCCCCCTGTTCTGTGTTCTGGATGTCTGATGCCCTCATTATACACGAATATCCCGCCTGCGCGAGGCTCTGTCCCCGGAAGAAGCAGTTTCTTTCTCTGTCCGGCTGCCGGTGCGTCCCCTGAAATGCGATCTCTTGATGCCTTCCGTTTTGTTGTGCATTATGCACAATCACCGCATAACAAATACATCATTTTCATGTCATATCGTATTAAGAAACCTGTCTTTTCAGCTTGACAGTACCCATAGCCCGGGATATAATCAGGTTTGCAATTACGATTAACGGTATGAAAGATACAGCCCTCGTTGATAGATGAAGTTCATTGATTGTCAACCAAGCTAGTGTTTCTTAAATAACCGTTGTCAATCCTGTTCTTATTTTCAATGGAGGTTCATCATGAACGGAACTGTTAAGTGGTTCAACGCAGAAAAAGGCTATGGCTTCATCACTGGTGAGGATGGAAAGGACGTATTCGTTCATTTCTCCGCAATCCAGGGCGAAGGCTTCAAGACCCTCGATGAAGGCCAGAAGGTTACATATGATCTGGTTCAGGGCAACCGCGGCATGCAGGCTGCCAATGTTGTGAAGCAGTAATCAGAAGCTTTACAGGCGGTGAATCAGGGCGGCGCGCTTCGGCGTGCCGCCCTTTTTTCTGCCTTCTTCTGCTGTCATGCTATCCGTCTGCAGAAACCTCTCGGCTCCGCGCCTGACGTCTGCTTTCCGGATGCAGCCAGCTGTGCCAGCCCCATCCTGCAGACACCTCCGGCTCTGCGCCGGCAGTCATCCACCTGCGCCAGCCCCATCCTGCAGAGACATCCCCGGCTCTGCGCCGGCAGTCATCCACCTGCGCCGGAAGCCATCTCAGATGCTGCCGTAGATTTTCTTCGGCACATAGGCCTTCACCCAGATCCCATCCGGCTCATATTTCGACTCCAGAATCTGCCCGTACGTGCGGATCAGCTGTACCTTCCCGCCATCCTGATAGCCATAGGTCCGTTCCACAAGAATGAGATCGCGCGTCAGGATATCCTGAAGGACTCGTTCGAATGCATCCAGGCCGGCGCCGGTCTTCGCCGATATCCGGACAACCGCGTCCGCACGGCGGTCACCTGTCACATTTCCGGTCATCCCATCGTCCAGACAGTCTGTCTTGTTCAGCAGCGTAATGACCGGTTTCCCCATCACACCGAGCTGTCCCAGCGTGTCATAGACAGTCTCCATCTGGCTCTCTGCCTGCGGGTTGGAGGCATCCACAACGTGGATGATCACATCTGCATACTTTGCCTCCTCCAGTGTCGAGCCGAATGCCTCGACCAGGTGATGGGGGAGCTTTCGGATAAACCCGACCGTATCGGTCAGCAGGACTTTCTGCCCGCCATCAAGCTCCAGCAGCCTGGTAACCGGATCCAGCGTCGCGAACAGCTTGTTCTCCGCCAGAACCCCCGCGCCTGTCAGGGTATTCAGAAGAGTCGACTTCCCGGCATTCGTGTAGCCGACAATCGCCGCAACCGGTGCGGCTCCCTCGCCTCTGTGCCCGCGGAGCAGCTCCCGGTGCCGTCTGACATCCTCCAGCTCTCTTCTCAGCTGTGTGATCCTCCGCTGAATGAGCCGCCTGTCTGTCTCCAGCTTCTTTTCACCCGGTCCCCTGGTTCCGATGCCGCCTCCGAGTCTGGACAGCTGCGTCCCGATCCCGGACAGCCTCGTCATACGGTACTTCAGCTGCGCCATTTCCACCTGGATCTTTCCCTCGGAGCTGGTCGCCCGCTGCGCAAAAATATCCAGGATCAGAAGTGTCCGGTCCATCACCTTCAGGTCAAGCGCATCGCTCAGGTTGCGCATCTGAGCCGGCGAAAGCTCATCATCCGCGATCACGCCGTTTGCCTCAAGCTCCTGCGCAAGCGCCTTCACTTCCTCTATCTTTCCCCGGCCGATATAAGTGCCCGGCTCCGGATTCTCCAGGTTCTGAATCACCGTGCCCAGCACTTCCGCACCGGCGGTATCCGCAAGAGACGCCAGCTCATCGAGAGAGTCCTGCTCATCCACCTCGCTCTGCGGCGTGCGGACTCCAATCAGAATTACACGATCCCGCTGCTCACTGCCTTTATCTGTCATCCGATCGTCCAAGCTGCTTCCTTTCCCGGCTGCCTGTATCCGGCTGCCTGTGTCCAGTCCGTCTTCGGCCGTCATCCCGCCAGTCCGGACATAGCCGCTGTCCTGTCTGCTCCGTTCCCGGGGGCGTCCTGTCATAAAGCGATACGTCAGTTCCTTGAGTTCAGGAAGGTCAGCTCCCGCTGCTCCTTCTCGATGTTTCGTCCCATGAAGAGCCGTTTCAGTTCCTCGAATTCAGGAAGGTCAGTTCCCGCTGTCCCTTCTCGTCTGTCGGGTAGAGCTCCACATATTTCTGGCACTTATCCTTCGCTGTCAGGAAATCCAGACTCTTCTCATAGGCCACAACCTCGTTGAAATAAAGATCCTGTTTCCCTTCATTTCCAGGAAGAGCAAGTCCCTGCGTTATGTACTGGAGCGCCGTCTGGACATCATCCTGTGCCAGCGCGCAGAGCGCCAGCCCGTTGTAGCTGTCCGTGCTGGACGGATCAATCGACTGTACCTGCGTATAGATCGCCTTCGCGTTGTCATAGTCCTTCCGGGCAAGATAAATCTGCCCCATCAGAGACATTGCAGGGACATTCTTCTCCTTGATCGGCTCTGCCAGAGCCTTTGCAGCCTCGTCATACTGCTCCAGATAGAAGTAGATCTGCCCGACCTGGCAGTACCCTTCCGCATCCGACGGTTCCGTTCCGAGCGCCGTCTGGAGATATTCGTCCCCGACAGCCGACAGATGATTGTCATTGTAAACTCTGTAAATATTCAGGTACAGGCTGTAGTTTGACGGATCCAGAGAAACCGCATAGTCGAAATTCGTCTTTGCCTTATCCTGCTCCCCCTGGTAGAGATACGCCGCACCTCTGTAGAAATAGGGCTCCTTCATCTTCTCATCCATCCCGATGAGCGATTCCGCCGTCTTGATGACCGCCGCATAATCCGCTCCGCGGTATTCAGCAGACTCCCGGTACAGAAGCAGATCCCTGACTGTGTCCGGCATCTTCTCATCCGTCGCGGCCAGCGCCTTGTTGAAGGCATCCACCGCATCCTTATACTTTGCCTGCCCCATCAGCGCGATGCCGAGTCCGCGGTATGCCTGAACCGCGTCCTCCCCCTCTGTCACAGCCGTCTCGAAGTCCTGCTGCGCCGACTGGAAATCCGCATCCTTCACGGCACGGTATCCCTTCTCCGTCTTCTGCGTAGAAATCCCGCCCGAACAGCCTGCCAGCAGTCCCCCTGCAAGCAGAGTCATGCCTGTCAGTATCGCCATCCGCCGTCTCACCGACTGCTTCCATCTGTTCATCTTCCCGTTCTCCATAACCCTCTTTCCCTATATGGTCCAGCATCCGCAGCCGTCCGGCGCTTCCTCTTCCTCACTTCGTGACGTCGATCCACGCCCGGTACCCGGAGTACTGTTCAAGCTGACTGAGTGTGACCCGCACCGCACTGTTGCCGCTTCCGGCAGCCGGATAGACGACCTCATGGCGCCTGAGAGACGCATCCAGATACACCGTGACACCCTCCTTCACCGCAAACGGGCAGACCCCACCCGGCGCATGCCCGATGTATGCCTCCACCTGATCGTGCGGAATCATCATCGCTTTTTTATGAAAGTATTCCTTATATTTATGATTGTCAACGCGGGCCATCCCGGCCATCACGATCAGCACCGGTTTTCCGTCCACAAGAAATGATAGCGTCTTCGCGATTTGATCCGGCTCCGTATGGAGCGCCTCTGCCGCCAGCTCAACCGTCGCCGAAGACTCCGGCAGTTCGATCACCTCGATGCCTGTTCCCCTGAAGTATTCCTTTACCTTCTCTACTGCCATAACGCTGTTCTTCCTCTTCCCACGTGTCTGCATGCCGGCTGCCCCGCCCGAATCTGTGCAGCCGTGTATAACAGGCGTCATTATCGCACATCTCCGGAAAGTTGGAAAGAGCCCCGGCTGGATACCGGGGCTCTATTCACATCCGCATGATGTTCACGTAATGTTTGATTATCCTCTGTTTGTCCCGTGAATCAGCGGGGACAGCGGTTTATAGATCAGGAACGTCACCACAACGGACAGCATCGCCTTCACAAATGTAAACGGCATGTTGAACGTCACAAGGCACTGAAGCAGGTCGCCATCCCGAATCGCCGGATTGATAACCTGATACATCTTGATGATGGCATCCATCGGTATGAAAGCCGTATAGAACGGATAGACGATGAAGTAGTTGATCGGGACGCTCAGCGCCGCCATGACCACCGCCCCTGTCAGTGCCCCTGCAATCGCGCCTTTCTTGGACTTGCGGAAACGATAAATCAGTCCTGCCGGCAGGACGAACGCCGCATTCAGCAGGAAGTTCGAAAGCTCTCCGACACCGCCCGATGAGGTGAAGAACAGATGCAGCAAATTCTTGACTGCAGCGATCACGCCCCCGTAAACCGGTCCCATCGCAAATGATCCGATCAGTGACGGAAGATCCGAGAGATCCAGCTTGATGAAGGATGGCATGAATGGCACGACAATCTCGATGTACATCAGGACAGTCGCGATCGCAGACAGCATCGCTGTGACGGCGATGTACCTGGTACGTTTCTGCGTCTTTGTCATAACACGTGGTTTCATTGTTGAACCTGCAGATGAGTCAGCCATAAAAAAAGCTCCTTTCCGTGTACTCTACACTCTGCAAGAGGTTCAGGTGTGAAAGAGATGGAAAGAAACTTCGATTCAGTTCGATATATCTTCTTCCATCCGGACTATACCGTCGGCCCCGGAATCGCACCGGGTCAACCGCTCTCGCGGGTAGCAGGCTTTCACTGCCGGTGGGGAATTGCACCCCGCCCTGAAGATCTCTTTACTTGATTGACAAACCCAGTATAGGGCACAGGGGCCTGAGATGCAAGCCCCTTTCCATTTCCGATCAAAAACTCTTCATCACTTTTCAGCAGAAATCACTGTACCCATCCATCTCTCCGATCACTTGTGATAGATGCAGATCCTTGCTCCGTCCGTCACCTGGCGCAGGATTTCGATCATATTCTGCTGGCTGACTGCCACGCAGCCCGCCGTGTAACCGGAGTTGCCCTTGCAGTGCAGGAAAATCGCGGAGCCCTTTCCCGGCGTGTTCGTACTGTTATAGTCAAGAAACATCCCATACGCATAGCACTGTGTATAATCAATCAGATGCTCCCCTGCGCACTTGTGCGGGTGTTTGCGGATATCGACCAGCCGGTTGTACATATACGGATCACCGCACCAGTACAGATACTGGTTCACCCGGACATAAGGCATGGATGTCCCCGGATTCGCCTGAATTCCAAACCCGGAAGTCAGCCGGAATGTCCCGGTCGGCGTCCGCTTGTCCCCCTCCTTCACCTTATCGATCCCATTCTTCCCGACCTCGCCGTCGCAGGTCAGGATGCATTTCCATGTCCCCGACTCCTTCACATACAGCAGAACATCCGCCCTGCTCCCGCCGGTATACTGGACAAAGAGAAGCTGATTCACACCGCCGTCGTTCTGATACATCTCCAATAGACGTGTCCATCGGTCTTGCTGTCCCGATTGTGAAACCTGTGTTGTCTGCGTTGACTTCCCGCTCTGATCTTCCACGCTCTGCGTCCCCTTTTTTCTCCTGACCCGAACCTTGCAGACAGCCTTGAGCTTTCCATAATAAGCCGTGATCTGTGCTGTCCCCGCTTTCTTTGCATGAATCCTGCCCGAAGACAAAACCGCTGCCACCTTCGGGTTGCTGCTTTTCCACTTCAGTTTCCGGATGTTCGTCTCCACAGCCAGGCGCTGCTTCTGCCCGGCAGCCATGTCAATCCTGGATTCAGCCAGCTTCAATGTCTGTACTTTCACACGGCAGGACAGCACCTTTCCCCCGGGAAGAGCTGCCGTGATCCTTGCCCACCCGCCGGAAATACCCCGGACAACTCCCTTGCGCGAAACCCGGGCAATGTTCCTGTTACTGCTCGCCCAGACAATCCTGCCAGAATGCACATTCCGCACCCGGAGATGCAACTTCTTTCCCTGTGGCACGTAAGCTATCCGCTGACTGATCGAAGGCGCTGCCGCGGCAAAGGCATTGTTTTTCTCGCCCGTCCAGACAGTCAGCAGCAGGCACAGAAAAAACACCCCCAGCCAGACTCCCTGAAAACATTTACAACTCCATTTCATACCCAAATCCTCCATCTCTATTCCCGTTCAGTCTCTGCACAGAGTTTCCTGCTGTTCAGCCATCCCGCCTCCCTGCCCGTCTCTGCCTGCCCGCTTCATACATCAGAATCGAGGCCGCCACGGCCGCATTCAGCGATTCCACCTTCCCCGCCATGGGAATGCGGACTCGGACGTCGGCCAACTCTGAGATCCCGTCAGAAAGCCCGCGGCTTTCATTCCCAATCAGGAATGCAGTGCCCTTCGTATAATCTTCCCCATCATATGTGTTTCTTCCCTGCAGGTGAGCGGCGCAGACTGCAACGCCCGCCTGCTTCACTTTCCCGATCATCCCTGGGAGGTCATCCGTGTAGAGAAATGGAACCCGGAAGATGCTCCCCATCGTCGATCTGGTGACCTTCGGGTTGTACAGATCCGCCGTCCCCCTGCTCATCAGAATTCCGGTCACACCGGCGCCCTCCGCAGTACGGATGATCGTCCCGAGATTGCCCGGATCCTGAAGATTCTCCAGAATCAGAAGGAGCGGCTCTGTGCGCTGCCCGAACAGATCCTCGAGGCGGTAGTGCTGCTGGGAAACCACAGCCATCACTCCCTGGGGCGACTGCGTATCCGAAAGATTCCGAAAGATCTCATCCGATACTGTTTCGATAACCAATTCCTTCTTCCCGGAGATCACAGCCTTCAGCCTGTCTTGAGCCGCCATCGCGGCATCGACTGCCTTTCTGCCTGCTTCGCTTTTCAGAAAAGACTCCGATGCGTACACCTCCCGCAACTGCGCGGCAGGAATCTCCCGGAACATCTTGATGCCTTCCACCAGAAACACATCCCGGATATTCCGCTCAGATGCCTTTCTCTTTAATGCAATCAGATTTCTGACCTTCGCATTGCTTTTGCTCGTAATCATCATTGATCTCCGCAGTTTTCTGCCCTTACATTCCGGCTTTCTCTGCCGTTCCAACGCCTGACGTCTGCGCCCCGCACGGCCATCTGTTCACGAAAGCAGCCTGGCTTCCTTTGCTGTTCCAGTGCCTGACACCTGCAGCCCGTACGCCGTCCGTATTCATCTCATGCTCCACACTCGATGATAAACTGTCGCCTTCACAAAAACAGCCCCGCCCCGGTTTTTTCCAGAGCGAGGCTGTCACGAACCTCCTCATACAGAGAGTCCTCTGCGATCGTCGATACATCCTCAGCCGGCCAGTGCCTTCACGGTTCTTACCATCTACACCAGCTGTCTATTTCTGCGTCTTCAGATGCTCAGCGCCTTCGCGACTCTGACCATGTATTCCGGCAGGCTCTTCTGCATCTTCAGCGCCTCCGCAATATCAAAGTCAACCCACTCGCCGCCCTTGACACCGACCACGCGGTTCGTCTTTCCTTCCGCAAGCAGATCGACCGCATACGAACCCATCATCGATGCATACACACGGTCGCGGCAGGTCGGGCTCCCGCCTCTCTGCATGTGTCCGAGAATCGTTGCCCTGGTCTCGACACCGGTCGCCGCTTCAATTCGCCTTGCCATCGAGCTCGAATGCCCGATTCCCTCGGCATTGATGATGATGTGGTGTTTCTTTCCGCGCTTGCGCATCTCGATGATGTGGTTGATCAGCTTCTGCTCATCATAGTCGTAGGATTCCGGAAGCAGAATATCCTCCGCGCCATTCGCAATCCCGCACCACAGCGCGATATAACCCGCATTCCGGCCCATGACTTCGATAATCGAGCAGCGCTCGTGCGAGGTTGATGTATCGCGAACCTTATCGATGGCCTCCATCGCCGTGTTGACAGCCGTATCGAAGCCAATCGTATAGTCTGTGCAGGCAATATCGAGATCGATCGTTCCCGGAACTCCAACCGTGTTGATTCCAAGCTCCGCCAGCTTCCCGGCACCCGCAAATGAACCGTCTCCACCAATCACAACAAGGCCTTCAATTCCATGCTGCCTGCATACCTCCGCCGCCTTCTGCTGTCCCTCAGGCGTCCGGAATTCCTGCGAGCGTGCCGTGTACAGAATCGTTCCGCCGCGGGAAATGATATCCGACACATCACGTGCCGAAAGGTCCACGATCTCTGCGTTCAGCAGCCCCTTGTAGCCCTGATAGATGCCCTTTACATCCATTCCCTTGCCGATTGCCTCACGGACAACCGCACGGATCGCCGCATTCATGCCCGGCGCGTCACCGCCGCTTGTCAGCACACCGATTGTCTTGACCTTTGAAGCCATCTTCGCATCCTCCGTTCTCTCAACTGCTCGCCTTTATCTGCCGCACTCCCTCTGATCTTTTCTTTTCTTCATCTTACCCGCATAAGAGATGCGTGTAAAGCGTCCGCTCAACAGGAAATGATTCGGTCAGGCTGCTGTTAACTGCGGTCTTCCAGCTTGTGATAGGTTCTGTGATGCCCGACATACTTGTACGCCGGCCGGATAATCTTTCCGCCGGACGAAATCTCTTCCATTCTGTGCGCGCACCATCCGGAGATTCTCGCCATCGCGAAGATCGGGGTGAAGAGCTGTCTCGGAATGCCGAGCATCGAATAGACAAAGCCGGAGTAGAAGTCCACATTGCAGCAGACCGGCTTTGACAGATGCCGTTTCTCTGTCAGCAGCTCGGCCGAGACCTTCTCGACCGTCTGGTAGAGATTGAACTCCTCCTCCAGTCCCTTTGCCTCAGACAGCTTTTTCGCCTTCTCCTTAAGAATCACTGCTCTCGGGTCAGAAAGCGTATAGATGGCATGTCCCATTCCATAGACAAGACCTGTGTGGTCAAATGCCTCTCCGTCGATGATCTGCTCCACGTATGCCCTGATTGCGCCTTCGTCCTCCCAGTTGTTCACATGCTCCTTGATATCCTTGAACATGTTCTCGACCTTCAGGTTTGCACCGCCGTGCTTGGGTCCCTTCAGGGAAGCCAGCGAGGCTGCCACCGCCGAGTATGTATCGGTCCCGGTCGATGAGACAACATGGGTTGTGAAGGTTGAGTTGTTTCCGCCGCCGTGCTCCGCGTGGATGACAAGGCACGCATCGAGAACTCTCGCTTCGAGTTCTGTATACTGACCGTCATCGCGCAGCATTCTCAGGATGTTCTCCGCTGCGGAAAGCTCTTCGTCCGGATACCGGATGATCAGGGACCGGTCGTTGTGGTAATGCTGATACGCATGATAATTATAGACTGCAATCATCGGCATCACACCGATCAGCAGCATAGACTGCCTCAGGACGTTCGGAATGGTGATATCGTCCGGATCCGAATCGTAGGAATACAGCGTCAGAACGGAGCGCTGCATCCCGTTCATGATGTTCGCGCTCGGTGCTTTCATGATGACATCCCGGACAAACTTGCTCGGAAGCTCCCGGTACTGCCCCAGAAGATCGATGAAATCACGCAGCTGTTTCCGGTTCGGCAGCTCGCCGAACAGCAGCAGATAGGTGACCTCCTCAAAATTGAACCGGTGGTTCCGGAACCCCTCTACCAGATCCGTGATCTTGTAGCCCTGGTAGTACAGCTCGCCCTCGATCGGAACCGACTTTCCGTCAACATCGCGGTGTCCGTTCACGTCTGAGATCTCAGTCAGACCGGTCAGCACGCCCCGGCCATTCGCCTCGCGGAGTCCGCGCTTCACCCCATATGTTGAATAAAGCGACGGATCAATCTGCCTGGACAGCCCGCCGCTCTGCCCTGCGAGCACCATCAGCCGGTCGTCCCGGATTCTTCTCTCATCATCATTCAGCATGTCATACCGCCCTTCATTTTTAAGCTTTTCTAATACGGTACAGCATATTATTTTGAAGGTCAAGCCTCACCGCCCGAATATGTACGGCAGATCACTTCTTTCCACCCTTCTTTGACTTCTTCCCCTTCTTGCCTTTTTTCTTCCCCGAAGGCCCATGTTCACCAGCCATCTGTTCCCGCATTCCGGCGACGGTCTCCACGGTTGGTACTGGCGGCTCATGTACGCCGGTAGCCTGTTTCCCCGATCCAGTGCTGAACTCTACAGCTGACGCCGGCGGCTCATGTACCCCACCGGCTTGTCCTTCGATCCTGATCTCCGGCTTTCCGCGATCTGCTCCCCGGACCTTCTCTGAAATCAGGCTTTTCTTTTTCTCTTCCTGCACCCTCTCCTCTGCCACAGTGGCCCTTACCCTTGCGGCGATATCAGACTTCTCCGCGTGCTCGGCCTCACTCAGAAACGCCTCCAGCCTTTCTGCAGCCTCCTGAAGCACCGGTCTGTTGACAGAGTAGATTGTCCACTTTCCGCTGCGCGTCGCCGTCACGACCCCATTGTCTGTCAGCACCTTCATATGATGAGACAGGGTTGACTGAACGATATCCATCGATTCAAGAATCTCTCCGGCGCTCAGCTCCTTCTTCGCCAGCAGCCTGAGAATCCGCAGTCTGTGTTCATCCCCAAGCGCCTTGAAAACCCCGTCATAGTCTTCTCTCTTCATGCTCCCACCGAAATCTCTCATCATCTGCTCCCCCGATTGATCAGATACTGATATATGTCAACTCCTTCCGCCACTCCCATGGCGGAGAAGAATCCTGTCCCGCTGTTTTTCATGTTCTGTTAAAAATCAGACAGCCAAAACCCGATATTTTTAAAAATTTCTCTTGACTTTTTCTTTTATATCTACTATTTTCGATATATGGATGATTCAGATTCTTCTGAACAGATCAGCAAGATCCTGAACCGTCTCCGCAATATATGTCGCGCCTGCCTTCTCGAGCTCCCCCGGTTCGGCAAAGCCATAATAGACGCCGATGGAATCAAGGCCTGTTTCATTTGCCCCCTCAATATCAAATCGCCGGTCACCGATCATGACCACAGAGGCTTTGTCAGCCTGCGTCAGTTTCCCCCTTCTGAAAACCTCCCTGATGATGTCCGGCTTCGAGCTGAGTTTCTCATCCATCGTCGCCCCGACGATCTCAGAAAAATACTGTCCGATCCCGAAGTGTTCGAGAATCTCCCGCACAAAACGTTCAGGCTTCGAGGAGGCGACGGCAAGCTTTCGTCCTTCCTGCTGAAGTGCTTCCAGCAGTTCTCCGATGCCTTCATAGGGATGGCATTCATACAGCCCCTTGCTGCTGTAACGCTCCCTGTACCAGTCAACCGCCTCCATGGCCTTCTCCTCGCTCATTCCATAAAGATCCCGGAAAGAATCGAGCAGGGGCGGACCCACAAATGCCCTCAGCCTGTTCAGATCCGGTTCCTCAATCCCCATCCTTGAGAGCGCGTACTGTGTACTCTTCGTAATCCCCTCTCCTGAATCGATAACTGTTCCATCCAAATCAAAAAGCGCATACCTGTATTTCATCTCTGCACCTCCGCTGACTGAGTGGATCTGCTCGTCCCGCCCTCACCCTCTGCATCATCAGACACCGTTCCATACTGTGCCTCAATATAGGATGTGATCGTTCGGATATCCTGCATCCCGGTATTCTGGGAGACTGCCTCCTGTGAGTCATCCTTGTAAACAACAACGGGCGTCCCGTCTCCGATTCCGTTGTAGATCAGTTTTACAGCGGCAAGCGGCGTATTGATGCAGCCATGTGAGCCTGCTCCATTGTAAACACTTCCGCCGAAATAATAGCGCTTCTGCAGATCGTGAATCCCGACTCCGCCATTGAAAGGCAGCCAGTAATCAACCGGTGTCGCGTACCCTTCCCCCTTCAGCGTCGCATTCCGGTACTTTCCCTTGAGCGACCAGACACCTCCGGAAGGCGTCTCGTTGTTCTTCTGAGGATTCCCCGTCACGACCGGTGTATCGACAATAAGCGATCCGTTCTTGTAGAACCACATATGCTGGTTTGTGAGATCAATCTCCACATAGGTATTGCCGATATCATTCTTGTCCCGGCACAGCCCCGTTGTGAAATAGACAGGTTCCAGCGTTCCCTTCTTCTTTTCCTTCAGCGCCTCCTCCAGCTCCTGCGCGGTGGAATCCGCGTCCAGCGTCCATCCGTAATCCCCGCCATCGAGCTCAACTGTCGTGCCAAGGCTTGTGTGAAAGGTCCGCTTTCTTCCAACCGTGTCCGTCTTGTCCGCCAGCTTCACGATATAGGAGGTAACCTTGCTGTCATCGACGTAGTAATTGCCATCCATATCCAGAGAGAGGAAGGTTTCCGCCGTCATCTCCGGATTGATCTGAACACTCTGATCTCCCATCTCAAGTGTGACATTCGCACCCAGAACCTGATTCAGAGCGTTCGCCTTCTCATTGAGGGCATCATCATCGGCGTACACCTCCGGATTCTGATACAGTCCCTCTTTTTCCAGATCGATGGATGTAGAACCATCATTCAATGCGTGAATGATGGCTGTTTTCGTCTTGTCATAATCCAGCCTGGTTCCCATGACCTCCTTCGTGATGACAGCCCCATCCGCCGTATACTTCAGCTCTGCGTTCCTGGGTTCGATCACACGGCTGCTGTCAAAGACTGTCAGGTTCCTGATCACTGAATCGGCCAATGACGAATCGTATTCCGTTCCAAGTGTTTCTTCATTCGGGGCCAGGATTGTCTTCAGCAGCGCGGCCGGCCAGACCGCCGGGTACTGCTGCCTCATGGCACGGTCAATCATCCCATTGTCCCGGTACTTCATCCCGACCTCGTCAGCGGTGATCCGGTCGCCCGCCCCGCTGTTCGAACCGCCGGAAGAGCGTCCTTTGATCTGAAGCTGGTATCCCTCCACCTTCTTCTCGACCTGCCGCTTCACTTCCTCCACCGTAAGCCCCGAAGCCTTGATTCCAAAGAACTTCGTTGATGGATAAAAGTGATCACTGAAATGAACGCCTGCCGCAATATATCCGGCTGTCAGAAGGCCGACTCCGGACGCCACAAGAACCTTCCGGAGCGAAACCGTCGAAGCCGTCCTCTGGCTTCTCTCCGCTTTCGCCTGCTGCCCTCCGTCCGCTTCATGCCCTGCCGGTCCGGGATTCCGGCTCTCCGCCAGTCCGATATTCCGGCTCTCACCCCCTCTGGGATTCCGGTTTTCATCCGGTCTGAGCATCCAGCTCTCAGCCTGCCTGATATTCCGGCTCTCCGCTTGCCTGGGATTCCGGCTCTCAGCCCCTCTGTTATTCAGACTCTCCGCCAGCCTGATATTCCGGCTCTCAAGCAGGGGATTTGGCGCATTCAGATAAGGACGGGCCATCTTCACCGTCCCGAATACGGAAGACGCCTCCTCCATGCGTTTCTCCAGATCACCGGATGCTTTTCTATCCTCCTCGAGTTTGAGCCGCTTGTCCGCCGCATCCTCTTTCCTTCTGCCTGACATCGGGGCCGACACAGCAGGATTTTCCTTAACGCCAAATAAGCGTCCGTGCATTCCGACCTCCAGCTTTGAAAAAGCTGCTGCCGGCGCACTGACGCCCTTGTCTCTTCTCTGTCTCTGTTCCGCTGCGTATACGTCTTTCTTTGCTGAATGGACGCTCTTCACACCAGCGGAAGACTTCTTCCGCGACTGTCTCGCTGAAGCTGCCTTCTCCTCTGCCAGAACCTTCTTCCACTCGCGATCACTGACGTACAGGAGAGCGTTGCCCTCTCTGCCGTAGCGGGAATAACGGCTTGATGACGGCCGATCTACCCTCGGATCTTCCGCCAGATTTCCCCTGTTCATCTGCTGCCCCTTATTGACTGTTTCCACACGAAAACCGCCCTTACAGTCTCCGTGCACTCCCCACATGCGCCTCTTCCACAGGTCTTTCTGACCAGGCAGACGGCGAATATTTTCCCCTCAGCCGCCTGCCGCACCGTTCCCGATGGCTGCCTCAGACACCACCGTTCAGAAGTCCTGTGCGAACTACTTGTTATTATATCGAATTCACCCTCAAATTCAACGCCGTTTCCAAATTTTTATAAAGCCACTGCCGCTCTGTCTGACGCGATTACTTATACAGAATGACCGGCGTTCCGGTATCGATATTGTCATAGATCGCCGCTGCAACAGCCGGCGGCAGATTGACACAGCCGTGCGACCCGTTCGTCTGGTAGATATTCCCGCCAAAAGCCGTTCTCCAGCTTGCATCATGAAGTCCCTGCCCATCGTAGAACGGCATCCAGTACTGGACCGGTGTTCCATTTGTCTCATTGGACGGAATCAGCGTCGCCGGACTCTGCTTATAGGCAATCGGGAAAATACCCGTCTGTGTCTCCTGCTTCTTCGACACATTGCCCGTCACGACATTGCTCTCCACAACCAGCTGGCCGTTCTTGTAAAACCACAGATGCTGCTGCGTGATATTGATCTCCACATATTCCAACAGATCGTTCGTCCCGTCTCTGCCGACTCCTTTGTACGAATAGACCGGCTCCCGCTCCACTGCTGTATTGTTCTGAATATCTGAGAGAAGCTGCTGGTATTCCCCATCCTCATCGACCAGATAGCCGTAGTTATTCTCACTGTCTGTAAACGTAATCTGCTGTCCGCCTGTCGTCGTGAAGGTCCGCGTGTAGTAGATCGTGTTGTACTTCGCGGCAAGGCTTGTCACATAGGCACGGATCTTCTCTTCGCTCAGCATTCCCTGTCCGTCCTGGAAGAACACCCAGTCCTTGATGGTATTCCAGTCCAGCACTTCCTTCTGCGTCCCGAAATCATAGGTGATGACAGCCTGATCATAGGCATTGTATGTGTTCATCTGAAGATTGAGCGTCTCGTCGGTCGACAGAACATCCGGCTTCTTGTATAGATCTGACGGAATCTCCACGCTCACATCGCCCGCAGGCTTGGCGGAAGTCACCAGCTTTTCGGCCTCCGTCTTCACCAGCTTCTGAATGTCACCGTCATCCAGCTGCGTTCCCTGAACCTCCGGCTTGATTGAGTACGTCTTTGTTCCCTCATCATAGACGAGCTCGGCATTCGCGTTTTCAACTCTGGGATCCTTCAGGCTCGCTGCCGTGACCACAGAGCTGATCTTTCCCTCATCCGACGAAAATGGAATATCCAGTGTGAACTCGTTGCCGTTCATGATGCCGTCCAGCAGGATCGGAATGCTTGCCCGCTGCTTCTTCAGCGCATCCTGGAGCCCCGCGAGGAGCTTTGACTGGTCAACCGTATACCCGAGCTGGCTGAGTGTCCAGGTTCCCTCCTCTTTTCCGCCTTCCGTCAGCGTGATCTTCGGTGCCGAGTAGGCATCCGTCAGTATGTGCAGCACATCCTCCGGTTTTCGCTCAGATACATCGAACCCGTTGATGGTTGTCTTGTCAAAATAGGTTGTCCGGTTCCACTCGCGGCTCAGATATGAGACCAGCACAGCGACGGCAACACCAAGCGCCCCAAGCAGCGCAAGCAATACGATCTTAACTGCCTTATTCCCCTTCAAAGTCCTTACCTCTTTATCTTGTACTTGTCTGATGAAACGATCATAGCATTATTGCGGGATGCCGTCACTTGATTTTCCTGTAAAATATTATTTAAAAGTTTCTTAAGACAGAAAAAGAGAACCTGCACGGCACATACCCGGCAGGTTCTCTTTCCATTCATATCATTCGATTCTTTCGATTCTTTCCACAGCACTTTTATGATTCAGCGTCACTCCGTTCACGAAGCTCTGAATGCTACCGCTCTCCGTACAACCCTGTGGTATTTCAGAAGCCAGATACCCGATACAAGGAAGTAGAGCGCCTTTGTTCCGCCTGCTGCAAGCCCCAGATAATCATTGGGAGCAAGCGGAAGAAGCATCAGTGCGAAGAAAACAGCCAGGATAACCGAAAGGATCCCGACGTAGGTCGGCACCCGCCCGATGTCGCTGCCACTCCGGACATTGACCTTCACGCACTTGAGCGTATACATCCACTGGATGTAGTACATGATCGTAAAGATCGCGATGAAGATCATGATAATCAGCATGATCAGCCCCTGAATGAAGCTGCTTGTGAACCGTGCGCTGGAAGCCCCGACCACCACGAAATACACCGAAATGATCAGGCCGACTGCCAGCACCAGGCAGGCAACGACAAACTTCAGAACCATCATGACTCTGGCAAGCGTATACCCCCCAAGTCCGAACTTCGAGCGGTCCCGCTTCGTCTGAATCAACATGATCCACAGAGCAAGGGCAAACAGTACATTCGGAACTGCGAAGATCAGCAGGATCGAAAGCTGGACACTCGTTCCAAGCTGCTGGATGATGCCGTTCACATTGACCGCCATCGACACAATCTGCTTCGCCAGCTCGGTGAGCAGCTGCGTTGCGAAGCCATTGCTGCTTCCAAGCACTCCCTCCAGACTCGAATCCAGGTTGGAAAGGTTGTAGTATGCGTTCGAAACCTTCGGATCCATCGCGCCAGGGAGCGCGAGATTGCAGAAATTCACAGCCACCATCGCCGTGAAAAACAGTGTCATCAGGAAAAACAGAAAGCCCCTGACCATCTTTCTGGAGCGGAACAGGATGGTTTTGCTCCCGACCGCCGTGTTCATCCTGGCCAGATCAGGACGTCCCTGCGCCGCCTCCGGCGCCTGCCTGTATCCGTATCCCGCGCTGCCATACTGTTCTCTTGCAGGTACCGCATACCGTCCCCCGCGCGCCTCGTACTGCTGACGTGCACCGTATGTCTGTCCTCTCCCGACGCCAAAGCTGTCCGCACCGCCCTCCGCCGCTTTCGGCGGGATTCTGCCCGCGGTTGTTCCCTCCGGCTGCTGCGCAAATGACGCTGCCGCTGCACCTGCCGCCCCCTGGCGGTAATCAACAGCTGCATTCTGGACAGGCTCTCCGGTCGGCGCTTCCGGGACACTCTTTTCGGTTGTCTCCGAGCGCACAGCCTCCTGATTCAGACCATCTTCAGGCTGCACCTGATTCGCTGACTCATGAGTCTCATCGGATGACTCTGAAGTCCCGTCCGTCATATTATTCACGGTTTTTCCGGACTGAGCCGCAAAATTCTGAAGCGCTTCCTCATCCGACTGGTCAATGCGGGACTCCGGCTTCTCTTCGGCCGCTTCTTCCTTTACAGACTTTACAGAGGCCTGCTCCTGCGGGACTGCCCGGTCTTCCGGCATCCTTGATGCAGGTTCAAACCCGCTGGCATCTCTCCTGTCCCCATCCACAGCCGGATCACCGGAGAAGCCGGTCAGCCTCTGTTCCTCACCGTCCGGGCGGTCAGGAAGCTGATTGTGGCATCTGACGCACACGGTCGCACTGTCGTCATTCTCCGTTCCGCAAAATACACATCTTTTCATGATGACTGATCTCCCCAAACCAACAAAGTTCGATTTATTATAAGCCGCACAGGATGAAAGAGCAAGGTTATGATTGCCTGTTCACCTGTGTCTGGGAGACCTGGAGGAGCCTGTTTTTGAGCTCTGCCTCCATCTTCTGCATCTCCGCCTCGGCTGCCACACGCTTCTGATGGCCTTCCTCCTGGATCTTCACCACATCGTCCAGTGTCGCAATCAGCTGCGCATTGGTCTGTCTAAGCGTCTCCATATCCACAACGCCCCGCTCGGAAGCCTTCGCCGTCTCAACGGACGCCGTATGGAGCTGCTGGGCATTCTTCTGCAGAAGCTGGTTCGTCATATCCGTCACTTCCCGCTCAGCCTTCGCCGCCTGATTCGAATGCTCTACCCCCAGAGCAATCACCATCTGGTTTTTCCAGAGCGGAATTGTGTTCACGATGGTCGACTGGATCTTTTCCGCCATCATCGTATCCGAATCCTGAACAAGGCGGATCTGAGGTCCTGTCTGAAGCGCGATCTGCCTGGTCAGTTCAAGATCGTACAGCTTCTTCTCAAAGCGGTTGCAGTAAGCTGCCAGATCCTTCGCTGCCTGCGCGTCCTGCGCATCCTGGCTCATTTTTGCCTTATCCTCCAGCTTCAGAAGTTCTCCGCCCCGCACCTCGGCGAGCTTCTTCTTTCCGGCCGCGATGTACATCGTCAGCTCCTTGAAGTAGGAGAGGTTCAGCGCATACATCCGGTCGAGCGTCGCAACATCCTTCATCAGCTGAATCTGATGCTTCTCCAGTGCATCTGAGATGGCTTTTACTGAGTCCTCTGTCTTATCGTACTTTGCCTGCAGCGCGGTCACCTTGTTCGCACTCTTCTTGAAGAAACGCAGAAAACCATTCTCCTCCTTCGTCACATCGAAGCTCTGAAGCTCTGACACCAGGCCGGAGATCTGCTTTCCAACCTCACCCATATCCTTGTTGCGGACATTCGCCAGCGCGGTATCCGAGAATTCGGACATCTTTTTCTGAGTGCCCGCGCCGTACTGCATGATGGCAGCGCCATTCGTGATGTCGATTTTTTCCGCAAATGCATCGACCATCTTCTGTTCCTCCGGGCTGAGAATCACCTCCGTATCCCGGATGGCATCCGCCATATGCTCCCGGACGGCTGACCCTGCCGGCGACTCCTCCTTTGATGCGGCTTGCGGCGCCTCCCGGACAGCTTCCGGTGCCTTTGCCGCAGCCGCCATCAGTTCTTCTGCGGTCATCGCCGCGGGGGCAGCTGCTGCCGCAAGGCTTCCTTCCTGCCCGTCCGCCGCACTCTGTCCTGCCCCTGCCGCAAGACTTCCCTCCGCTTCACCGAACGTCAGCTCGATCTGCCGGGGTTCCTGCCCTTCCAGGCTGGCCGCCCCGCTGCTTCTGTTTTCGTCCGTCATCCTTCGCTCCTCCCGATTCCGATCTTTGTGGTCCTGCTTTCCTGACCTGTCAGTTTATCCCCTGCCTCATCTGCTGAAGTTCATCCTCGGTCAGGCCGTCCTGCCGGAGCATGGACTTCATGACCGACACATCTGTCCCAACATCCCACGCCGTATGCTGGAAAAATGAATCAAACAGTTTCTCGTACGCATCATTGATGGTGTCCAGTGAGGTTTCAACCTCGCGCTTCGCGCTCTCGATATTCTCCCCCTCCACATGCTGGGCATCCAGTGTCGCATAGGTATCAATCAGCTTCTGTGTTGTCGGAAGATAGTAGCTCATCAGCCGGTGGAGATCCGGTGCGCTCTCCGGGCTTTTCTCCACCTGATCAAAGATCCCTGTCACGATCCGCTCAAGTCTGTCGAGCTTCGCCGAAATCTCCTCTCCCGGAATCTCCTCGTTCTTCTGATGGATATGGGCAATGAAAGCCTGCCCCTCATCCAGAATCTTCTGCGTCTCCGCATCGAGCTTTCTTCTGTGTTCCTGCTGTGCCCTGTTCTGCGCCTTCAGCTTTCCATATTCCGGCAGAGGCTCTCCGCCCAGCTCCGGGGCATCCGCCCGGTCCTTCGACGTTTCTTCAGCCCTTTTTCCCGGTTCTTTCCTGCGGCTCTCCTTCGTCCTCTGCTTTTCTTCCTCGCGTTTCCTGTTCCTGTACGATTCCATGGTCTGACTGTACAGCCCGTAGGCCTCGCGGCTGAGAATCAGCGTCGTCTCGCCCGAATCCATATAGACCGGTCCGTTCAGAATGCCTTTCCGAAGAATTTCCTTCAGCGACTTCCGGGTATCCTTTTTGCTCTTTCCAAGTGCCGATGCAATCTCCTCCACGGAGATCACGTCCCGGCCCTTCCGGATCCGCAGGATCGTCTCGGCGTCATCGATGACGTCCAGCTGTTTCACTGAACGGTCCCTCAGCCAGTAGAACATACCGGCGATTACAAGGAAAAAGAACCCGACACCAGCCGAGTGCGCTACCGTGAAGCACCCGATCGCCAGCAGCAGGTTGGGAATCATCCCGACCGTCCCGATGACTTTTCCGGCCGTCGCCGCGAAATTGTTCCGGATCCGGAGGCCGCTCTGGCCTTCATCCGCTCCCGCCCTTCGAAAAGACGTTCCGGCCTGTTCGACCGCCTGCTCATAGGCCGTCTTTTCAGACGTTCTCTTTCCCTGAGGTCTTGTCCCGGACTGCCTGTCACGCTCCAGAAGAGAGTCGTGCACGGCATCCACTGCCCGGTTCATCGCCCAGTTGATCTGCTCACTCAGTGCCGAATAGTCCCCGCTTTTGATGGCACTGTCGACCAGTCCGCTGACATCCCTCCCTGCGCGGTAGGTGATATCCATCCAGCCGGCCCCATTCTGTCCGCTCCCGGCCTTCATCTGATCCTGCCCTGCCTGCTTTTCTTCCGTTCCCATTCAAGACGTTCCTCTATCTATGACTGACGTTGTAATCCGGCTTACAGATGAGATTTATTATCGGTGATTTACAGGATAAAATCAACCATTCACCTTCATCTCATGTTCCGCGCTCGATGATGAGCGGCCTCCTGTACAGAAAACGGCCGGCACAAAGTGCCAGCCGTCTTCTCTTATTGCCGCCCGGTGCCAGCTCAGGTCCTTCCCTGACATCCCGCCCTGCTGTTACTCCTTCGCTTTCCCGAGGTAAGCCTCGCGGACCTGCTCATTTTCCGCCAGCTCTCTGCCTGTACCGGACAAGGTGATCCGCCCGGTCTCCATGACATAACCATAGTCCGCCGTCTGCAGCGCCATGTTCGCGTTCTGCTCGATCAGAAGGATGGTTGTCCCCTCCCTGTTGATTTCCCGGATAATCTCAAACACCTCCTGGACGATGATCGGCGCAAGTCCCAGCGACGGCTCGTCCATCATGACCAGCTCCGGTTTGCTCATCAGGGCTCTCGCGATGGCAAGCATCTGCTGCTCGCCTCCCGAAAGCGTTCCGGCCGGCTGCCAGGAACGCTCCTTCAGCCTTGGGAACAGTGTATAGACGCGCTCCAGGTCCTTGTCGATGCTGTCCTTGCGCATGTAGGCACCCATCCGAAGATTCTCGGCAACCGTCAGATTCACAAAGACACGGCGTCCCTCCGGCACCATCGTGATCCCGCGCGTGACGATCGTCTCTGTCGGCAGCTTCAGAAGATCCTCTCCCTTGAAGGAAATGCTTCCGCCCGCCGGCTTCACAAGTCCGACAACAGAGCGCAGTGTCGAGGACTTTCCTGCGCCGTTGGAACCAATCAGCGTGACAATCTTTCCCTTTGGAACACCGAAGCTGATTCCACGCACAGCCTCGATTCCGCCATACCGAACGACCAGGTTATTGATTTCCAGAAGATTCTCTGTCTTTTCCATGAAACCCCTGCTTTCCTTTTTCTCAGGACTCTGCTGTCAGGCCCTTCCCCGGCTTAGTTGGTCTTTCCTGTCCCGAGGTACGCATCGATGACGATCTGGTTGCTCTGAATCTCCTCCGGCGTTCCCTGGGCAATCAGTTTCCCGAAGTTCAGCACATAAATCCGGTCCGATATGCTCATGATCAGATCCATGTGATGCTCAATGACAAAGATACTCAGGTGGAATGCCGCCTTGATCCGGCAGATAAAGTCTGCCAGGTCATCCGTCTCCTGCGGATTCATGCCGGCCGCCGGCTCATCCAGAAGAAGCAGACTGGGCTTTGTCGCCAGCGCCCGGGCAATCTCCAGTCGGCGCTGCTTGCCATACGGAAGCGACGTCGCCAGCACATCCGCCTCATCCTTCAGGCCGACCATCTCGATCAGCTCCATCGCGAGCTCCCGGTTTGCCATTTCCTCCCTGCGGTTCAGCCCGAAAGTCGCCGAGAAGACGTTCGCCTCCGACCGCATATGGGTCGCGATCAGGACATTCTCAAAGACCGTCATGGCCTTGAACAGACGAATGTTCTGGAAGGTTCTCGCAATCCCAAGCTTCGTGATGCGGTCAGGTGTCCTGACGATCGAGTTGGAATAAAGCTCCGCATTCTCGCCGAGGTAATTCTTCCGCATCTTCCCTCTCGGGTGGTTTTCGATAATCGTATCCCCCTGAAACTGTACCCGCCCATTTGTCGGCTGGTACACCCCGGTGATCACATTGAACGCAGTCGTCTTGCCCGCCCCGTTCGGACCGATCAGCGCGACAATTTCTCCCTTGTCCACATCGAGCGACAGGTTGTTCACTGCCACGACACCGCCGAACTGCATCGTCACATTCTCCACATGGAGGACATTCTCTCTTGGCTCTGCCATCACTGTGCACCTCCTTGTGAAGCCTTCTTTTTCCGCCTGAAGACGGAGAACAGATGATTCCATGAAAACTCTCTGTCTCCCATAATGCCGCGGCGCCAGAACAGAACGACCACCATCAGTACGATGCTGTAGATAACCATCCGGAAGCCCGGCCGGAACAGCGGGATCGAGACACCGCCGACCGTGAGCGGCTCATCCAAAAAGCGCAGCCACTCCTGGCCGCCGTTGATCAGGAGCGCACCGATAATCGAGCCCGTGATGGAGCCGATGCCGCCCAGAACGACGATCAGAAGAATGTTGTAGGTCATCGTGATCTGGAAGGTCTTGGTGTCGATGGAACGCATGAACAGCGCCAGCATGCCGCCCGAGATTCCCATGAAGAACGAGGAAATCACGAAGGACAGCTCCTTAGTCCGGAACAGATTGATCCCCATCGCCTCCGCCGCCACCTCGTCATCCCGGACTGCCTTGAACGCGCGCCCGTAGGAGGAATGGAGCAGCAGCATCATAATCGCAATACAGACAGCTGCCAGAATCAGAGGCTGGAAGATGTTGGTGAAGCCCGGGATGTTGTTCAGCCCGTAGGAACCATTTGTAATCTGATCCATCATCGGCGCCGCCAGAACCGTGCGGATGATCTCCGCAAATCCCAGCGTGGCAATCGCCAGGTAATCAGACTTCAGACGCAGAACAGGGATGCCGATCAGAGCCGCAAACCCAGCGGAAATCAGTCCGCCGAGAATCATCGCGACCAGCACCGGCACCTGCAGATTCTCAAGCCACGGAGCAATTCCATTCATATAGTAGACGCTCGCCCTGGCCGAAAGCGGAATCGTCAGGACAGCCGTCGTGTAGGCCCCGATTGCCATGAAGCCCGCCGCTCCGAGTGAAAACAGACCGGTAAATCCTGTCACCAGGTTCATCGCAGCCGCCGCGACCGCATAGACAGCCGAGCGTTCGATGATGGAAATCGCATAGGAATGGTCAGAAGCATTCTTCTGATAGAAGGCCATCAGCGCTGCCAGAAGAATGCAGGCAGCAATCGTGAGCACCGCGCTGCGCACATGGTGCGGATCTCTCCGCTTCTGGTACACATGCCCGCTGGAGCCGGGGACATACCCGCCGTTCATTTTCGAGGAAACAGCCTTTTCTTTCATCTTGCTCATCCCAGCCACCTCCTCAGACCTTGTCACTTGCCGCCTCGCCGAACAGACCGGTCGGACGCACAAGCAGAATGATGATCAGAAGCACGAAGGTAAATGCATCTGAGAACGTCGAGTATCCGAATGCGACGATGAAGGTCTCGCTGATTCCGATGATAAAGCCGCCGATGACAGCGCCCGGAATCGAGCCGATTCCTCCGAGAACCGCCGCAACGAAGCACTTCAGCCCCGGGAGGGCACCGGAGTACGGATAGACCGTCATGCGGTCCGTGAAATACAGAAGCGCGCCGACCGCCGCAAGCAGAGAGCCGATGAAGAAGGTAAAGGAGATTGTGGAATCCACCCTGATTCCCATCAGTCTGGATGCCTCCGTGTCCTTCGAGACCGCCCGCATCGCCATACCCATCTTCGTATGGTTGATCAGCTGCAGAAGCAAGATCGTCAGCACCACCGTCAGAATCGGCGTCAGGATCGTGACCAGAGAGGTCGTGACCGGTCCGAACGTCAGGATCTTCTTCAGCCCCGGAATCTCCGGATAGGCCATTGGGATCGCCGTAAAGAGATAGGTCGCCAGGTTCTCCAGCAGATAGGATACGCCGATGGCGGAGATCATAACCGACATGCGCGGCGCTTTCCTCAGCGGACGATACGCCGCCTTCTCGATTCCCATGCCGAGCAGGATTGTGCCCGCGAATGCAACCGGGATCGCGATGAACCACGGCATCGAGGCAATCGCAAAGATCATGAAATAGCCCGACATCATGAACAGATCGCCATGCGCGAAGTTGATGAGCCGGAGGATTCCGTAAACCATCGTGTATCCGATCGCGATAAGTGCATACGCGCCGCCCAGCGAGACACCGGTCAGCAGCTGCTGCACGAATGTAGCAAGACTCATGGAAGTTGCCCCTTCCTGTGTGTATGTTCTGACGCACAGCGCCGGTCCTGACAAAGTGGCCGGCGCTGTACTCTGAAACATTCGCTTCTATTAATTAATGGATGACCCTGGCTCTGCTTACTCTGCTTCGGTTGCCGCTTCTGTGGAGGACTCGCCGCCAACTGTGACAATCTTCAGGAACTGAAACTTTCCGTCCTTCGCAATATCGATGTAAGCGGAATCCTTGTTCGCATCACCGGTCTCGTTGAAGGTGATGTGTCCGGTGACATAGTCGCCGTCGATCTTGGAGATCGCATCCTTCAGCGCTTCTCCGTCAATCGTATTCCCTGCTTCAATCGCGTCGCAGATGACGTTGTAGGTATCAAAGCACAGTGCGGAGTTTCCAACGATGGCATCGTTGCCGCCGTTGTTCTCAATCCGCTTCTTGTCGGCATTGAGCCATTCCTTGTAGCCCTTGACAAAGTCGGTTGCAACCGGGTTGGAGTCGTCATTTTCATCGAAGAATGTCGATACAACCGTCCCCTCCGTATTCTCAGCGCCCGCGTTGTCGATGATTGTCTGATTGTACCAGGTATCGCCTGCCATGATCGGTGCGTCGATGCCCATCTCACGTGCCTGCTTGATGATCAGCGGTGCCGTTGCGATGGAGGACGGTGCGAAGATGGCGTCTGCATTTGCCGCCTTGACCTGCGCCAGGATTGCCTTGAAATCAGACTGGTTGGTCTGGAACTGCTGCTCGGTCGCGATCGCTCCGCCGAGGGTCTGGAACTGCTTTACAAAGAAGTTCGCCAGCCCGGTCGAATAGTCATCGCCGATCTGGTCGATCACCGCAACATTCTTGTATCCGCTGTCAAACGCGTACTGCGCCATGACTGACCCCTGGAATGGATCCAGGAAGCACACCCGGAAATAATAATCGCAGCCTGAGGTAACCTGCGGATTCGTGCAGGAAGCACCGATTGCCGGAATCTTAGCGTCTGCAAATGTCGGTCCCGCGGCGATCGAGACGCCGGAGCCGTAGCTGCCGATCACGGCTACAACCTTGTCCGCCACCAGCTTCTGGGCAGCGGTCACGGCCTCTGTCTTATCGGACTTGTTGTCGACCTCGTCCAGCTCGACCTTGTACTCCTTTCCGTCGACCTTGACAGTCGGGCGGATCTCATTCGCGTAGCGCGCACCCTGAAGCTCCTGGAGGCCACCGCCGCCATTCTCACCTGTCTGCGGCTCAAAGACACCGATCTTGATGGTGTCATCTGCTGCGAGCGCCGTCATGGACATGACCGGCATCGTCGCGGCTGCCATCGCCGCTGCGCAGATTACGGAAATCATCTTCTTGTTCATAACCATCCCTCCTCTTTCCGAAGCCCTTGGTTTGTGCGTGTAGCGCGGACAATTGTCTTTTCATCGGCTACATGCCACGAATTATATCACTCACAGCCCTTCAATGCAAGAAAGAAGGAAAACTTTTTCGGTCTTTCCCTGAAGTTCTGCAAATGTTTGTGCATCAAAAAAGGGGATGCAGACTTGCTTGAAGTCTGCATCCCCTTTGATGTTGAGATAAGAATACGCCATTCAGACAGGCTTGTCCATCCCTTTTTGGGTTTTTGGCGTGATTTTTGCGATATTTTTCAGTCTTCCCGTATTTTTACTGCCAGTGTCCGCTACTTTTCGGCTTCTCATTTTTTCAGAATCATGCAGCGGACCTCACACTGCCAGGCCGGCAGACAGGAAACCGCCGACACCTCACCGCACAGTTACCGTCACCTGCCTGATGATGGAAGCGCTTTCCAGGTTGACAGCGCGGACCGTAATCGTAGCGGTTCCCTTCCGTCTCGCCGTCAGTTTTCCAGTAGAGGATACGGTCACGACCTTCTTGTTGGAGCTCTTGTACCGAATCCGGCTTGTCGCATTCGCCGGTGTCAGCTTCGGATGCAGCTGCCGTGTTCTGCCCTTCTTCAGCGTATATGCCGTGCGGACATTCCGGATCGCCACTGTATCAACACCGGTGACCGTCACCGTCACCTTCACCGAAGCCTTTCCGGATGTAACCGTGACTTTGCAGCGCCCCGGCGCCACGCCGCGAATCCTGCCGTTTCTGGAGACCGTTGCAATCTTTGTGCTGGAGCTCTTGTACGTCACCGGATTCTGGCTTGTCAGCGGAGAAAGCACCGCATTCAGCCTGACGCGCTGTCCCTTCTTCACCGTGACCGTCGACGGAAGGCCTGCGATCGCTCTCGTCTTCACGATCCCCTTCTGCACCTTCACAAGTGCGGTGATCTGCAGCCCGCTGGCAGCCGTCGCCGTGATCGTGGCTCTGCCCTTCCTTCGTGCGCGGATCGTGCAGGTTCCGTTGAACTTGCCGGAGACCGTCAAAATTTTCCGGTCAGAGGACTCCCATTTCTGGATATAATCGCCATTTGCCAGCGCCACGCAGAACTTATCCGTGGTCTTCCCCGCCTGAACCGGCACGGACGTCATGTTCGCCGAGATCGTCGGCGTCAGCTTCGGGACCGGCTCCGTCTCCTTGTACCCGCAGACCGTGCAGACATGTTCCCGCTCGCCGGCGGCCCAGACCGTGGCATCCTTTGTCACCTTCCAGTCGCCGTAGGTGTGGTTTGCCGTGTCGATCGTAAAGGTCACAGTTCTCGCGCCATAGACCGCATCCGGCGAATACTTCGACCAAAGCCGGCAGGTCACTGTGCAGGACGGGTCGTCAATGCCCTTCAAGGTTGCCGTTGTCAGTACAGAATCCGCATTTGATGAAACCTTTTTCGTGTCCCAGGAATCGTACTCATCAGTAGGATTCCAATCCGTCCCAAGCTCGTCGCCATACAGCTTCAGGCTCCCCTTGATCTCCATCTGCGCCGTGCCGGAGCCTGCGACCGTCGCAACCTTCGGAGAGACATGAAGTGCTGTATCCTTCGTATCAATCTCAAGCGGGTCACGGAGCACATACACAAGTCTGTACATCATGTTTCTCTTTGAGCCCGGCTCGGGATTGACTTCCACATTAATATTACAATAATACCCGTAAATCCCAGATTCTACCGGGCATTCAAAAATATCCGATACACTACTGCTGTTCTTGTCGAGAGTTCTATTATTTTGAGTGATTGGGCCCGGATTATTACTGTTGCTCCAGTCAAATATTACTTTTGTTACATTCTCACTGAGATTACTGACTTCCGCTTTTAATGTTATTGTTGCTCCGTCTGCGATCTCACCATTTGCCCAGACAACCGTTTTGTCTGACCGTCCGCCGTAGTTCGGGGTCTGGCCGTCAATCGACGCCGTCAGCCTGACGGCTCCCTGCACCTTTGCCGGCTCCTCTGCCAGCTTCTTCTCGTCCAGCAGCGCTGTCTCTGTCTGACCGGCCGCTGCCTGCTCAGCCTCGATCTGGTCCGAATCTGGCTGCGCGGACTCTGTCTGACTCCCAGCCGCCTGACCGGGTTCCGTCTGACCTGAAGCTGTCTGTCCGGACTCCGTCTGACTGACAGCTGCCTGCCCAGCCTCGATCTGGCTTGGATCTGTCTGGCTGGCCTCCGCCTGACTTGAAGCTGTCTGGCTGGTCTCCGCCTGCCCATTTTCTGATGCGGAAGAGGCATCTGCGGCAGACTGTCCGTTTTCCGTGTCCGCACTGCCCTGCCCAGAATCTGACGCTTCCTCTGTGGCCAGCACCGGATTGCCAGTTTCCGCCTTCGCAGCAGCCTCACCGCTTCCGTCAGCGGCTGTACCATTCCCGGAAGCTGCCTGAGCCGCAATGCTTTCCTGTGCCGGCACAGTTACCTCGGCAGCTGTCGCCAGTGTGCCCTGGCTTGCCGCCATCACAAGTGCCAGAAAAACCGCGGCGAACCTGTTTCTATTCCTCATACCCATTTCATCTCCTCTGAAAACCACCTGCACGGTCCGGCTCATGGCCGCTGAAGTCCGTCTCACAGCAGCATACGCAATCCTGTCTCCAATCCTGCTTCGGCTCCTCTGCCTGACCGTTTTTAACGCCCATACAGCTTATCATCGCAGAAAAGCAGATTCAAGGCCGGCTGTCTGCAATCTAGTTCCAACTTTTGTACTTCTTTCGTACAAACCGGCTGCTATGGCCCTCATGCTCCTGCCCATTCACCACAGCCCCTATGCGCGTTTTTTCTTCTCTCTGACCGCATCCATCAGCCTGAGAATCCGCTCGGTCGCATGTCCGTCGCAGCCGCCCATGAACCGGTACTTGAATTCTCTGACGCGCAGCCAGTCAAAGCCCGTCTCCATCCGGCGGATCTCCCGCGCCACATCATGTGTCGAATGGCAGATGGGTCCGGACATCATCTCACGGACCGGATAGTAAAACCCCCGCTGCTTCTCGTAGTCCTCCAGATCGAACGCAAAGAAAACCATCGGCTTTTCAAAAAGTGAATACTCGAACACAATCGACGAATAGTCTGTGATCAGCATGTCGGAGGCTATAATCAGATCCTCGATCCTCAGATCCGAGACATCCATCGCAAACCCTTCCGCTCCTTTTGGGATCACAGCCTTCTTCCTGACAAATGGATGCTGCCTGATCAGCAGCAGATAGCCATCCCCAAGCTCTTCCTTCAGGCGAAGAATGTCCAGCTGATCCGGCGAGGCCGCCTCCCGGACAGATCCCCTGTAGGTTGGCGCGTACAGAAGCAGTTTCTTTTTCTCGAACACACGCTCGCAGTCCCTCGGCATCGCGCCGCCCTTTTTTCCAAAGGCCCCATTCGCACCGATCAGGCACGCCGGCGCCGGCTCATCCCGCAGTGACGGATTTCTGTCCTCCAGCACATGACGGACACGCAGCGCTGCGTTTCTCCGGACCTTGCTGTGAAAGTAAAGGTCCGTCCGGCTCACCCCGATCGGCAGAATATCCTGCACGCGGTCTTCCATATGGAAGGCCTCCGCATACGCCCAGACCACCTCTTCCGATGAGACGGTCACGTAGGAAAAATTCTTATGCACCGGATACTTCTCCAGATCCGCCTCCGTCGTCCCGAACCCCTTCCCGACCGCACTGTAGCCGAACTTCTTGAAGGCGCCGCAGGCATGCCAGGTCTGAATAACCGTCGTCTCCGGACGAAGCGGGAGGCTGCTCAGGAAATACGATGATTCATTGACAAAAACATATTCTGCCCGTGCGATTTTCGGAATCGCGGCAAGACAGCGGAGCGTCACCGACGCCGGGTTCTCCATCCCCTCGCGGATACAAACCGTATCGAAGCTGTAAGATTCCTGCGTGTCTTCAGCCTTCTCCCCAGCCTTCTCTTCAGCCTTCCCTTCATTCTCACCGCTCTCACGGTTTTGTCTCTCCAGCGCCGCCCGGATCAGACGGAAATTGTCGGTCAGCTCCTTCTCCCGAACCTCCAGGAACACAACATAGCCGGGCCTGACCGGCCTTTTCGCCTCCGCCAGATAGCGGGATGGATAGAGCTTCTTCAGGCTCGTATCCTTGTACGCCGAACGCACCGCATTGTACGCTGATTGAATGGTGTTTATTCCCATACCTGCAACTCCCTTCCCGCTGGCATCATTTCGTCCGATATATCCGTGTATAATTGATATTGAAATGATAGCACACATCCCGGCTGAATCGCAGCGACATATCGCAATTTGGCAAATTGTGTTATGATTGTTTCGATTTCATAAAGTCTGTGTAAGAACATGAAATCTCATATTAGAAAGGAACTCCTTCTATGATCAACCAGTACACCCGGGGAAACAACCGTCTTTCACGCCTTTTCTTCCGCATCTGCCATGGCATCTACTGGCGCATGACACGGATCCCGCCCCTGAAACAGATCAAAAGATACTTCGGGCTGAAGAGAAGCGACCGGCTGTACGGAGAGACCATTCCTGCCTGGTACCGTTCAGAAGCAGGAAAATCGGTCGATGATCAGAAGGTTCTTTTTATCGAAAACCGCTCTGTCTCGCTGTCTGATAATTTTCGGCTGATCTATGAAGACGTAAAGCAGGCAGGATACACCGTCCATGTCCATTATCTGCATGAATTCGATCCGGGGACAGACTCGATGAAGCCACTGGAGGCGTACGCAAAGGACGCTGCCACGGCGAAATACATCTTTCTGAACGATGCAGCCCTCGCCACCAGCAGCTTTCCGCTGCGGAAGGAGACGAAGGTCATCCAGCTCTGGCACGGCTGCGGTGCCTTTAAGAAATGGGGCGCCAGTACGGCGAACAAAAAATTCGGAGCAAGTCAGAAGGAACGCGAAAAGCACTTTCTGAATTACTATAAGAATCTCAGCCTTGTCACCGTCAGCAGCCCGGACGTCGCGTGGGCATACATTGAGGCGATGGGGCTTGAGGATCAAAAGGAGATCGTCAGGCCAACTGGTGTCAGCCGAACAGATGTCTACTTTGACCCTGAATTCATCCAGAAAAATACAGAAAAGATCCACACCGTCTTTCCGGCATCCATCGGAAAGAAGATTCTCCTTTTCGCTCCGACCTTTCGCGGAAGGGTTGCAGGAGCCTCCACCCCTGATTTTCAGACTTTTGACCTGCGCAGGCTGAAAAAGGAATTCGGGGATGAGTACGTCGTCGTCATCAAGAACCATCCCTATGTCGGCCCGGTAGCCACCCCGAAGATTCCGGCAGATCTGGATGGAACCTTCGCGATGGATCTGACACATACCTGCACAATTGAGACGCTGCTGTGCGCGGCTGACCTTTGCATCACGGATTACTCTTCGCTGGTCTTCGAGTACTCCCTGCTTGACCGCCCTGTTCTGTTCTACGCCTATGATCTCGACGACTACAACGACTGGCGCGGCTTCTACTACAACTACAGCGAACTGGCTCCGGGCCCGGTCTGCAAAACGATGGACGAACTGACCGACGCGATCCGTCAGTCAGAAACTGCCTTTGACAGAGAGAAGCTGGCGGCTTTCCGGAAGAAGTTCATGAGCGCCTGCGACGGTCACTCGACAGAACGGATCGAGCAGCTTGTTTTCGGAAGGTCCCTGCGCTGCAAGCCAGAGGAGTCCTGACAACGGTTTCCTTTTTACTTCTTCCCGACGCTTCCGACCAGAATTCTGGTCTTCAGCTCCTTCTCAGCCATCTCCCAGGCCTGAAGGATGACCTGGTCCATGTTGTAATATCTGTACGTCCCGAGCCGGCCGCCGAAGAGGACGCCCGGCTCCTTCTCGGCCAGCTTTTTATACTGCTCATACAGCTTCATGTTGGCTTCGTCGTTGACCGGGTAGTAGGGTTCCATGCCCGGCTTCCACTCTGTTGAATACTCGCGGGAAATAATCGTCTTCGGAAGATCATTTCCCTCCAGATCCTTTCCGAACTCGAACCACTTGTGCTCGATGATTCTCGTCCACGGAGCCTCGCTGCCTGTATAATTCACCACGGCATTCCCCTGGAAATTCGGCATGTCCAGCTCCTCCGTCTCAAACCGGACGGTCCGGTACTGCAGATGCCCGAGCCTGTAGTCAAAGTATTCGTCGATCGGCCCCGTGTAAATCACCTTCCGATACTTCCCGGCATACTTTTTCGCGAATGTCCGGTAGTCAATCCCCGTCATCACCGGAACGCCCGACAGAAGCTTCTCAACCATCTGCGTGTACCCGCCGATCGGAATCCCCTGATAACGGTCATTAAAATAGTTGTTGTCATAGGTAAACCGAAGCGGCCATCTCCGGATGATGAAGGCCGGCAGCTCCGTGCACGGACGTCCCCACTGCTTCTGCGTGTATTCTCTGATCAGTTTTTCGTAGATATCCGTCCCGGCGAGAGAGATCGCCTGTTCTTCCAGATTCTGCGGGACAAATGCTTCTTCCGGCGCAAGTCCCCGCTCTTTCTTTTTCTGCGCGATATATTCCGCTCTCTGCTCCTCGATCTTTGCCTGTACCTGCTCCGGTGTATAAAGCCCCCACATCTTCGAGAAGGTGTTCATATTGAACGGCAGGTTGTAGAGCTCATCCTTGTACCGGGCTACCGGCGAATTGATGTAGTGATTGAACTCCGCATACTGGTTCACATACTCCCAGACCTTCTTGTCAGACGTATGGAAGATGTGAGCCCCGTATTCGTGAACATCGATATTATCCCGTCGGGACGTATAGACATTGCCGCCGATATGATCGCGCTTGTCGATCACAACCGCAGACTTGCCAGCCTTGCAGGCTTCATTTGCAAAAACGGAGCCATACAGACCGGCCCCGACCACCAGGTAATCGAAAACCTTTCCGGACTCGATCTCCTGCCGGTCCTCCCGCTCCTTCTGCGCGTATGAATACACCTTCTCCTGGTGCTCCAGATACGCGTTGCAGACCGTCTCCGGGTCTCCCTGCATCACGACATCGCCCTTGTCAAGCCACAGGACATGGTCGCAGAGCCGGATGACCGACGGAATATCGTGGGACACATACAGAAGCGTCGTGCCGCCGGAAAGCATCTCCTGCATGCGCGCATTGCAGCGTCTCCTAAAGTTCGCATCTCCGACCGACAGCACCTCATCGCAGATCAGGATCTCCGGATTGACCATCGTCGCAACCGAAAACCCCAGGCGAGCCTTCATTCCAGAGGAATAATTCTTGATCGGAGAGTCGAGGAAGCGCTGAAGCTCCGCAAACTCGACAATCTCATCGAAATGCTCCTCCATGAACCTTCTAGAATGTCCGAGCACCGCCCCGTTCAGAAAGATATTCTCACGCGCTGTCAGCTCCTGGTCGAAGCCCGCACCAAGCTCGATCATCGGTGCAATCTTTCCCCGGACCTGAACCGTTCCCTTGTAAGGCTTCAGGATTCCGGTAATCATCTTCAAAAGCGTACTCTTGCCGGAACCATTTGTCCCGATCAGCCCCCAGGACTCACCTCTCTTCACATGAAGGTCCACATCCTTCAGCGCCAGGAACTCCTGGAAGGTCAACTCATGCCGAATCTTCCGGATCGTAAATTCCTTCAGATTGTCGACCTTGATGTTTCCAAGGTTAAAACGGATCGATGCATGATTCACATCGATGATATTTTCAGCCATAGAATCTCTCCATTTCTGCCAGTATCCCCCGTCTCCGGTGGTTGACGACCGGCTCTGGCGGTCCTGCGCCTGGTCTTCCGATTCGGTACGGTTCAGATGTGAAGGATAAACTCATCCTTCTTTTTCTGAAAGACATACAATCCCAGCACCAGAGCCGCGAACGCCCACAGCCAGCCCCCGACGACCAGTCTCGGTCCCGGCATCCTGCCGGCAAGCGTAATGTCCCGGAATGCAGCGATGTAATAGTACATCGGGTTGAAGCCCTTGATGATGACCTGAAGCAGGTGCGGCAGGTTTTCGATCGGATAGAACAGCGGCGTCAGGTACATCCATGCCGTGATAAATGCATGGTAGATATACTCCATGTCACGGAAAAACACCTCGAGCGCTGCAAGAAGGAAAGTCAGCCCCAGACTGAAGATGTACACCTGCATGATGATGATGACCAGATACAGCATGGTCCAGTGGAATGCAGAGCGGGTGGCAATCATCACGATGAAGAAGGCGCCCAGCGAGAAGACCGAATCAATCATTGTACTCGTCACCTTCGACAAGGTGAAAATATACTTCGGAATATAAGTCTTCTTCAGCAGCGATGCGTTGTTGGTCACAGACTTGAGTCCGTTCTGGGTTGCCATCCGCATGAATTCAAACAGAACACGCCCTGTCAGCAGATAGATCGGATAATTCTCAATATTTTTCTTGAACATCGCTGAGAACACAACCGTCATGACAACCATAATCAGGAGCGGATTCAGTACGCTCCAGATATACCCAAGGACGCTACGGCGGTACTTCAGCTTGATGTCACGCTTGACCAGCTCCACCAGCAGATCCCAGTACTTCCGGAACGTCCGGATCCGATTCTTCCACTTGCTGCCCATCTGCAGTTCTCCTTCGCTTCTCTCTTCCAGGTGCCCCGGCATTCCTGCAGCACCCCGCCCGGGCACCCTCTCATTCTTGACCGCTCTGTGCGGTCATTGCCGTCACAGTATCCTGCTCTTGGCAGCTTCCAGTGCTCTTACTGCTGCCTGTCCTGGCTTTCCAGTACCTTGAGATCCACTGTGATCACCGGGCAGACAGACAGATTCATATCCGTCACATCGTCCCCGTACATCATCACCGTCCCTGATTTGGACTGATAGACAGCCGAAGACAGATCATGTCCGGGTGCTGCCAGCCACATGTCCACCGCCGGCTTTTCAAACACATCGGAATAGGTCTTCAAATCTTCCAGATCAAAAATCCGCACCTTATCGGTGAGTGGTTCAGAAGGCGCAGAGACCCCATAAAAATCATTGCCGGACGGCGTATAGGTCATGTCCACAAGCGCTGCCTGCTCCAGCTCTGTAAACTCCCCCTGCAGCGCCCCGCCATTCAAAAACGCTCTGAGCGAGCTGTCCGCCCAGGAGACATCCTTCCGGACGTTATGAAACTGGACGCTCCGGAAGACACTGTCTGCCGATGGCGCTCTGCAGATCATCAGGAGCTTCTTATGGCTTCTCCGAAGGATCAGCCAGTCCTGCCCCGCATAGGACACAGTATCACCCTTCTTTGCCTCCGGAAGGGTCTTGCGTTCCGCTGCCTCTCTCTTTCGCAGATACAGCTGCCTGTACTTCTCCGCCTGCTCCCTGCTGTCCAGCAGATTCCCGAGCTTTGAAAAACGACTGTAAGCCGACTGGTACTGTCCGCCGAGGCCTTCGAGCCTTGCAGCCATATAGTTCATATAGCCGCCCTTGTAGCTTCTGGCAATCAGTACCACCAGTGCCACAATCACCAGAAGAACCGCAGCCCGCGTGATCTGGAACCTCCGATTCAGCGCCTTCGCCCGCTTCCGCGCAAAGGCCTGTTTTTCATCGGCATCCCGGTATCCCTGAAGATTTGCAAACTCTCCGGCCGCCCTGCCGAATTCGTGCTCCTCCTTCGCCTCCGCCAGATGACGGCAGGCCCTCTGATAGTCCGCCTCTTTCTTCTGTACTTTTGCCTCCGACAGCTGCTTTTTGCAGGAATCATAGAGCGTCTCCGCTCCCGGATAGCCCTTCACATCCGCCAGAAGCGCCTCCGCTGATTCCAGATTCTTCACCCGGTAAGCCGGGGACACAACCATCGAATCGACACTCAGCTTCAGCTTCGCCCGCTGAACCAGCGCTTCATCCGACTCATAGTTCCTGGCCTTGCGCTGTTTTGATTTCAGATAGTCCCCGAAATTGATCTTTGCCATATACGTCCTGTTTCCCCGTATGATTTACCAGGCAGAAGCCCGGTCCGCCTGCTCACGAGTCCTTACTGCACCGATCGGAGGATCTCCACCGTATGCCGCAGTCCTGTCTCCATGTCAAACCGCGCCTTCCAGCCCAGGTCTTCCAGCTTCCTGCTGTCAAGAAGCGCCTTGGTCGCCCTCGAATATCCGGCCGCTTCCACCTGGTCCGGAATCTCAAAGACCACCTTCGTGCCCGCTTCCTTCGCAATGAGCGCCGCCAGATCCTTCAGGGTGATATCGCAGCTTCGCGTCGCAATGTTGTAGGCTTCCCCACAGTCTCCAAGCAGCAGAACTGTCAGCAAGCCAGAAACTGCATCGCAGACATAGGTATAGGAATAATTCTGGGTCCCTGCGCTCTTGAGCACGATGTCTTCCCGCTCTACACCCTTCCTGATAAACTGGGAAATCGCCTTCGTGTCACTCATCAGCATAGACGGACCGAACGACCTGGTGAACCTCGGAACCACGACATCCAGCCCCTTCTGCCGGATATAAGCCTGGCAGAGCGCCTCGCCCGCCCGCTTGCTTTCCGGATAGCCGGCGCGCATCGTATTGCAGTCGATGTAGCCGCAGTACTTCTCATCAAACAGCTCCACATCGCCTCGATTCTCCCCATAGATTTCATTGGAGGAGGCAAATGCAAACCGCCTTGCCCCGGCCTTCGCCGCAAACTCCAGAAGATTGTTCAGACCGATGATGTTCGTCACGACCGTCCCGATCGGATCCGTCGCGTAGGCGACCGGGTGTGTGTTCGAAGCTGCATGAAAGACATAGTCCACACGGCTCAGCCCCGCTGCACGGAGCGATTCCTTCAGATTCCCCACGTCATCAATATCACACTGGATAAACGTAAACAGTGGATCGCCCCAGTACTCCTCGAACCTGGACTTTCCTTTTTGTGCATTTCTCCCAAGCGCGAGGAGATGGCAGCCCAAGTCATCCTCGTGGTTTTTCTTCATCAGCACATGAATCAATGTGCTCCCGATCATCCCGGTTGCACCCGAAATCATGAAGGATGCGCCCCGGAGCTTCTCCCACGGGAGCGCCAGCGCGGTCACGCCGCTCAGATCCTGTTGAAACAGTTCACTCTCCAGAAGTCTCATCATCAAAATACCCTTACTTCAGCCAGTTATCCCTGTCCATCTTCAGATACGCCTTGAACATCTCCAGATCATCCTTCGTTGTCAGCTTGATGTTCTTGTCAGAGCCCGCCGCAAAATACAGCCGCTCCCCCAGCTCCACCATCATCGTGTTCGTGTAAGCGGAACCCTTGATACCGATTCCCTCCGCGAACGCCTTGTGGTACGCCCAGTCCAGCTTTCCGAACTTGTATGCCTGCGGTGTCTGTACCCGTCTCAGCGTCTCACGCGGTATATACTTCACCGTCGAGATCTCGTCATCCTTGACGAAAATCTGCTCATTGTAGGGCATGGAAGTGACGCCATTGCCATACTTCCGGCACGTCTCAATTACGTCCGAGAGCACAGAAGCATCCACCAGCGGACGAATGCCATCGTGGATGATGACAATATCATCCTCCGCACACTTGTCCTCCAGGCCGTAGACACCATTCCGGATCGATTCCTGTCCGGAATTCCCGCCCGGCACGATCCACTTCAGCTTGTCGATACCGAACTGCTTTGCATACGCCCAGACCACATCGTGCCATCCGTCGATGCAGACCAGCTCGATCGCATCGATCAGCGGATGTTTCTGAAATCCCTCCAGCGTATAGATCAGCACCGGCTTGTCATACACATTGATAAACTGCTTCGGGATATCCTGTCCCATGCGGTGGCCGGAGCCACCCGCGATAATCAGTGCAACGTTCATATATCCATCCTCATAAAAAATGTATCATAGACGTCCACCATACCACAAAGTGAAAAATCGGGCAATCTTACGCATCTACAGGACCGGAAGTCTCCCCGTCTTCCCCGAAGCAGTGGGCTCTGATCCTCTCTGCAATGCGCGCGGTCGACTGCCCATCGCAGGCAGACAGGTACTGTTTCAGGAATGCTTCCCGCTTCTCTTCCAGGTCTGTCGTCCAGCCTGATACCTGCCCTTCAGTATCTGATCCCCGTGTCCCGGTCTCCGCTTTTCTCTCGCCGGTATTGAATTCAGGTGTTCCTTCTCCTGTCGCCTGCATAGCCACATCTGCATGGCAAGACTCTTTGCGGCTTCTGATTCGGAGACCTTCATCTCCTGCAGCCCGTCTGACCGCATCCGCCAGCCTGTCAGCATCCTTCACAATCTCTCCCGGAATCTCATGGATATCCATGTAGGTTCCACGCTGCGCCATATAGGTATCGAGATCCGGAACATATAGCACCAGGCCCCCATGCAGCACCACGCTGCCATGCATGCCCAGGTAACCATGTGGATCCTGCTGATTTTGAATCTGCGCTGCCAGCAGGTACTCATAGATCAGAGACGAATAATCCGCGATCAGCACATCCACAACCGGATAGAGCTGCTCCGTCGGGATCGGGCAGTGATTCTTCACCGCCTTCCGCGCCTCCTTCATATGCGGGTGCACCCGTGTCAGGACAAGGTACTCTTTCCCGAGCTGTCTCTGAAGCTTCTCTGTATCCAGATCCATCAGGCCCGGCTGCCCCGCATTCCCGCGAAATGTCGGCGCCCAGAGCACAACCTTCCGGCGTTTTCTCAGGCTGCCTGTCTTTCTGCCGCCCCTGGCTCCTGTCTCCCTTCCGCTTTCAGCTCCTGCCTCTCCGCCGCTTCCTGCATCTGACTCTCTGCCACTTCCAGCACCAGTTTCCTCGTAGACGTCCGGGTACAGCTCCCGGAACGCCTCAATGCACCTGTATCTCCATTTTCTCGAGAAATACAGGTCTGTCCGGCTGACGCCGAGCGCCTGCACCTCCCCGTGTGTCCGGTGCATCGCGGACGAAAATGGTTCCACCGCCGCTTCCGCGCTGACGGTGACCAGGCTCAGGTTCCGGTACACATCTCCATGATACCCTTCCGGAATATCGTCCTTCGCGTCATACCCGAACTTCTTATAGCAGCCGCAGGCATGCCACAGCTGGACAACCATCGTGTCCCTCTTCTTCCGGCAGGAAGCAACCGGCAGGAAATTGTCGCAGACAACGACCACTGAAGCTCTGGCGTACAGCTTCATGAATCGCGTCGAATATTCCATGACCTCCGCTTTCGACGCCCTGCCAAAATCCAGGTACATCTCTACGATATGGTAAGCCGGCTGAACACGGCTCTGTTTCAGTCTCCGGTACAGCAGCTCCATCGCTTCCGGCCTGCCGTCATGGTGGGCATCCGCGAAGACAATCAGATTCCGCTCCACCCTGCAGCAGCGGTGAAGGTCATACACCGCCGGCAGATATACATTCTGAGAAAACATCTTGGCCTGCTGCTTCAGCTGAAATTCTGCTCCCACAAGTGTCTCCCTTCCAGTCCATCATTGCAAGGTCACGCCGCCTCATCCGCATCCTCATCTTCGGCAGGTTCCATCCCGGCGCTCCCGCTGTTCCTGCTGCTTTCCGGTGCCCTCTGACCGACTGTTCCAGTCTCATCCCCCGCGCTGGTTTTCCCATTCGTATTCTTCAAGACAGGAACTGCGCTTTGATTCATCTGCTTCACCAGATCAAGGCCAGCCACCATCCCATTCTCATACCGGACTTTATACAGCTGCCCGTCCGAAATCTGATCCGGCATGACGTTCATAACGAATACGGTCTCCAGATTCTCCGCCAGATATTCATCCGCCGCATACAGCCAGATATACTGATAATTGCCCTCTGCGAGAATCTGCGGCAGATTCTCCAGCTTCGGCGTATCATACTCCTGAATCCGGATCTCACAGCCGTTCTCCGTGAAGCGCCACGGATCACTCAGGTAATTGCTGGACTGCCTGCCAAGATGGTAGAACGCAATGTTCTGCGGATACTCATTATCGGTGCGCTGATTCAGGAAGTAAACCCTCTCTCCTTGCACCGCCTTGCTGACTTTCCTGACTTCCGCATTGGCCTCCGTGATGTCCTCGCTCCCGCTGATCTGATAATCATTGAATGCCGTCGCAGACGACAGGAACTTGTCATTGATTCCCCAGGAAAAGAACAGAAGAAGTCCCAGTGCGCCTGCCTGAACAATCCTGCGCCTCGTCGTCATTCTGGAAAGAAGGAGCGTCTCACCTCCCTCTTCTGTGGTACTTTCTCCTGCGGAAAACCACAGCGTCAGCACGATCACCAAGTCATAGATCATGAGGATGCTGAAATACCGCTTGATACCTCTGACAATGACTGCCTCCTCATAATTGAACAGACAGATATAGGAAGCTGCCAGGAACACAAGAAACAGAACCGCTGTTGCAATGAGGTACCCGATCCTTGCTTTCGCTGCATTCATCCTCCCAGTCAGCCAGCCAAGCCCAATCAGCAGGACGAAGAACAGCAGCATGAACATAAATGGATAAAGTTCGAGCCTGGACGCTCCGCCGAGCTTCTTCCCGAAGAACGCATTGCCAAGCGCCCCCATCACCCTTACAGCCTTTTGAATAGAAGGCTCCCCCGCATTCAGCAGCTTCTTTGCAGATGCAGGGAAAATCCCGGGGACATAGCCCTTGCAGATCAGGAGGAGAAATGCTCCTGCACCTGCTGCGACAAGGAACAGAAGAGCGGCTGCCACAGCACCTGTCTTCACGCGAAACTTTCTATCACTGAATCTTTTGTCTTCGATAATCCTCTCTGTAAGCAAAAACAACGCAAGGATCAGCGCCATCAGAGCGCCCACATAGGACTTCAGAAATACTAGCGTAAGAAGACCTGACGCCAGAACGATCGTCTCCTGCTTCCTGCGCTCCTCTTTCCTGTTCAGCCACCAACCTGCAAGCCCGCCTGCCCAGGCTGCCACCGGGAGATCTGTGTACAATGTTTTATAAGGATACAGATAAAGCGAATAAAGCGACACAAACAGAATCATACTGTATAGAAGAACAGACTTCCATTCTTTCTTACCCTTGTAAGACCAGGGCAATAGCAGCCCAATCCACAGCATCAGAAAGGAAGCCGCATACATTCCCTGTTCACTGTATCTGGTCAGCTTCTGGAAGAAAAGCTGGAAGAATGATGCCTCATAAAACTGCCCTGCGATTCCGATCTCCGTCCAGTCGACCAGGCGATCCTGTTTCTCCATATACCGAACTGTTGCTCCCCACAGATGAAATTCATCGATGTGCTGAAGCGGTGCATGCCAGAACATAACCATTCCATAGAGCAATACCAGCACAAGTATCCAGAATACCGGTACATTCCATGCACTCCCGATATCCCGTCCCCGGATTTCAGCGATCAGATTCCAAAAGAGACCAACGACACCCAGCACTACCAAAATCGCTTGTCCATAGAAAAGGGTTCCAGTCTTTCCACTTAGAAAAAGGAGCCCCACCACAACCGAAACCGCCAGAAACATTCCCTCGCCAAACCTGACTCGCAGTAAACGCATCAGGAAAACCGCTATTCCTGACAGAATGAAAAATCCCGGGATCATCATCAGTATGTTCATATCGCTTCCGATCCTTTCACTTGACACAAAACAAAAATCGGCGCAACCACACTGATCTCAACGGGCTGCGCCAGAATTATCTACTTACTCTGCATCTTCCTGCTCCGCGGCAATCCCGTACAGGTACTGTCCATACTGCGTCTTCTCAAGAGACTTCGCCTGTTCCAGCAGATTGTCGATTGTAATCCAGCGCTTTTTCAGCGCAACTTCCTCTATGCAGCCAATCATCTTCCCGCTCCGCTGCGCCTTCCGGATCTCTCCCGCAGCATCATACAGGCTGTCTGCCGTCCCTGCATCGAACCAGGAATATTCATCACCGAGTGTCACGACATTCAGCTCACCCCGCTCCAGATACGCATTGTTTACGGATGTAATCTCCAGCTCACCTCTCGCGGATGGCTTTACCTGCCGGGCAATGTCTACAACCCTGTTATCGTAAAAATAGAGCCCTGGAACAATATAGTTGGACTTCGGGTGCTTCGGCTTCTCCTCAATTGAAATCGCCTTCCCATCCTGGTCAAACTCCACAACGCCAAACGCCCTCGGGTCTGGGACATAGTATCCGAATATCGTCGCACCCTTTCCGTTATCCAGCTTCGCTGCCGTCTTCAGTTTCCGGTTAAATACCGGCCCGAAGAAGATATTGTCACCAAGCGCCAGACATACGGAATCGTCTCCGATAAAATCCGCTCCGATCAGAAATGCATCCGCAATGCCCCGCTGAACCTTCTGCTCTTTGTATTCAATCCGAATTCCAAGCTGTGAGCCATCCCCAAGCAAATCCTGAAATGGCTGCACATCATCCGGCGGAACAATTACTAGGATGTCCCGGATTCCCGCCTGCATCAACACTGAGAGTGGATAATAGATCATCGGTTTGTCATACACCGGAAGCAGCGGTTTGCAGATCGGAAGTGTGATTGGATACAGCCGGGTTCCCTTTCCCGCAGCCAGAATAATACCTTTCATACTCTATCCTCCATTTCTGATTCACCAGTCAGGCCAACCCGCCGAATACTCACTCGGCAAGCACTTTCCTGCTGAACTGCAGCGACGATGCTATGACCTTATCCATATCATAATACCTGTATTCTCCAAGCCTCCCGCCGAACAATACCCTGTCCTCCCGATCAGCAAGTGTGCGGTACCGTTTATACAGGTTTTCATTCTTCTCATCATTGACTGGATAGTACGGCTCATCGCCCGGCTTCCACTCAGAAGAGAACTCACGAGAGATTACTGTCTTCGGAAGGTCATTCCCCTCCGAATCCTTTCCAAACTCAAACCACTTGTGTTCAATAATCCTTGTCCAAGGGGTCTCCCTGTCCGTGTAATTGACCGCTGCATTTCCCTGGAAGTTCGGGGTATCAAGAAGCTCCGTCTCAAAGCGAACGCTTCGGTATTCCAACGTTCCAAGACGATAGTCATAATATGCATCAATCGGTCCTGTGAAGACGACTTTCTCCGCAATCTGATTCCAGTGTTCTCTGTCCTTCAGATAGTCCTCATTCAGCCGGACCTCAATGCCTTCCAGCATCCTTTCGACCATCCGGGTGTATCCACCCACCGGAATTCCCTGGTACAGTGCGTTGAAATAATTGTTATCAAAGGTCAGACGCACCGGCAATCGGCGGATGATGAATGCAGGAAGCTCCGTGCATGGTCTCCCCCACTGTTTTTCCGTATAGCCCTTGATCAGCTTCTCGTAGATATCTGTCCCGATCAGAGAAATCGCCTGTTCCTCCAGGTTCTTCGGCTCGAATGGCACATCTGCAGACAGTCCCCTTTCCTGCTGTTTCCTGGCTATATAGTCCTTCTTCTGCTCTTCAATCTTTGCAGCTGCTTCCTGTGGTGTCACAACGCCCCACATCTTGTTGAACGTATACATGTTAAACGGAAGCGAATACAGTTCCCCATGATAATTTGCAACAGGTGAATTTGTAAAGCGGTTGAAAACAGCAAACCGATTCACATAGTCCCACACGTCCTTGTCATTCGTGTGAAAAATATGCGCTCCATAGCGGTGGACATGGATTCCTTCCACGTCCTCCGTATATACATTGCCGGCTATATTGGGCCGTTTGTCAATCACAAGAACCGACTTGCCTGCAGCCTTCGCCTCATGCGCAAAAGTCGCGCCAAACAGGCCGGAACCTACTACCAGATAATCGTACATTGGCATAGCTCTTCTCTCCTTCCTATCATTCCTTCTTACTTGATTTAAAGGCCCAATACTTATTAATTACAAAATTCAAGGGCACACTGATCAGCAGATTCAAGATTGGTGCGATGAATTCTGATATATGAAGAACTTTGACCCAGAAGATCAGCAAAATGCTACTGAGAAATAGCCCTGTAAATGAATACGATGCATAAGTCTTAATCAACGACTTCCAGAAGGATCTCTTTTCATCCGTTCCAAGTCTGAAAACGTACCTGTTGTTCCAATAATAAGACCATAGCACGCTCAGCACAAACTGAATCACCTGCGCCACCAGGTAATCGTATCCCTTTAGTATGCCAAGTCCCCGAAACAACAGGAGAGAAACCGAGTAAAGGATATAGCTGATCACCGTGTTGGACAATCCAACAATACAGAACTTCACAAACTGAACAAAGCTCGTCTTCCTTCCATCATCCAATTTCCTCCTAGTGATCTTCTCGATCAGATTCAGAACAACCAACGCAAGCGGTTCCGCCACATGCCAACCGTGTTTTTCCAAAGCGTTCCCCGCTGTCATCTTCTTATCTTTCGTTTTATCCATACGTATTATATGCTGCCTTGTAAAAGTGCATGATGATCCGAACAACCCATCCCGGCCAGAACTTGCGGAACATATAGGTATCATCTTTCTCGCGCTTGTGGTCTACAATAAACTCTTTACTGGTTGCACCGTCGTGAACTCTGTAGTATGTGAGCGGCTTATCCGTATACGCAAACGCTCCGTCAATGTCCGCCAATTTCAGAAACGTATCCCAATCTATGTTGTACTTGAGTTCCGACGTGAAAAAAGAATCTCCTAGAACCGACTTATGATAGGTGACCGCAGGACAGCATATACTATTTCCAAGTGACAGAACCGCCCTTTTCCAGAAACGTGTAGAAGCCAGCCGATTATTCTTCAAAGGCTGTCTTAAAAACCTCCTGATCTTAGAGTTGGAGTCCCGGGGTCCGATCTTGCCATTTTTTATCGGAATATAGTCTGTCACATACGCAATCGGTTTCTTCACCGTGCGCAATTTTCTGACCATCTCTTCTACGTAATGAGGGTTATATACATCATCCTGATGTGCAATCGTAACCCACTCCGTCGATGCTGTATTATATGCAAAATTCCAGTCGTCGCGGATATCACTCTTTCCATCCCTTACAAACAATGGAATCCCATACTTGTCAGCAATCCCCTTAATATAGGAATTCGGTGTAGAGGTCGCCATGATAATATTCGTCCTCACCGTCTGTTCCAAAAGAGATTTCACACACTCTTCCAGATATTCAGATTCCTTATATGCGCATACTGCAAATGTATGGCTGATCTGATCCTTATCCATCTTCATACACCCACTGCCTTATTTATTTCAGCCGCTTTCGGATCACTTATCAGTTCTCAGAAACCTTATCCTCTGTATTTTCAGGGATTCCTGTATCTTCCCATGTTCTCTCACTGATAATGTAGCGAGGACGGTGCTTTGTCTCCATATAAGTTTTTCCGACATATGTACCGATAACGCCCAAGCTGAGCAGCTGCACCCCGCCAAGAAACGCTACGACACAGATCATCGACGCCCACCCTGCAATCGTATACCCCATCAGCGCCCTGATAATCACCCAGATAATTCCGATGAATCCAACAATGCTGATGAACAGGCCGGCTCCCGCAATCATCTGAATCGGTTTAATCGACAGACTGGTAATCCCGTCGAATGCAAGGTGCAGCATCTTTGACAGCGGATAATGGCTCTTTCCAGCGACCCGCTCTTCACGCTTGTAGTAAACACAAGTACTGCGAAAACCTACCAGCGGGAACATTCCCCGGAGGAACAGATTCACCTCATGAAAGTCCGCAAAATAATGAAGCACCTTCGAACTGACCAGTCGGTAGTCTGCATGGTTATACACGACCTCGACATCCATCCGATTCAGCAATTTATAATAAGACTGTGCTGTTGTCCGTTTAAACCAGGAGTCCGTATCCCTGTTGTTCCTGACCCCGTAGACAATGTCGCTACCTTCATGGTACTGTTTCACCATCTCTTCCATCGCATGGATATCATCCTGACCGTCACAGTCGATGGAAATTGTGATATCACAGTGATCCATCGCCTCCATCAACCCCGCCAGGACAGCATTCTGATGCCCCCTGTTCCGGCTTTGTGCAATCCCGATGTAATGCTTGTCCTGCTTTGAAAAATTCTCGATGAGTTTCCAGGTATCATCGCTGGATCCATCATTGACGAACAGAATCCGGCTTTCATCTGAGATTTGTCCCTCTGCTACCATATGATTCAGCTGTGCCAAAAACATCGGCGCTGTCTTCGGCAGAACGACCTCCTCGTTATAACAGGGGATCACCATCCATAAAACAGTATTGCTTTTCATTGTAAGCCCTCATTTTATTATTACATCGAATCAATCGTTTATTAATTATCTCATTATTAGTCCAAACAATGTTCATACCACAAATATCTTTCAAATACTGCGTTTCTCAACACTACTTTTCCAACTTTTCAATTGAAAAGCTAATTTCTTTATGATTCTGGAAATCGCCTCTTCTATCGTTTTTATAATAAAAGCAAACAATAAGCTGATAATGAATATTATTGCAGTTGCAACAAATGTATATATCAAATCAATCAATAATAGCTTTGAAAAATACATATTCAATATCTTCAATAATTCAGAAAAAACACCTAATTGAAAAAGCTTGATCCTAACCGCATAATGTATAAGATAAATATAAAACGTATAAGATGCCAGTTTATTGATTACATAACAATATCTAATATGAATATTAAGAAAAATCACAAATAGAAATATTGTCACTACCGGGGCAAGGCAGTGATCATATGCAATAAAAGAACTATTAGAACTATCAATCTCGAATAATGCGTCCTGCAAAATGTATCGCAGCATTACTAAAGCAATAAACCCAACCAACGCCCCTGTCGCCCACCGCCTTCCTTGGTATTTGTCTCTATACCTATACATCAAATAACCGATCAATACCTCAACAGCCGCCATTGGAAGTATGTGATATATTTGAATATCATAGCTTCTATCTGGTAAAAATGCAGTTGCATCGCTAAGTGCCATTAAAATAATGGATGCTAGAACGATAAACATCGCTGTCCTATCATGTCTTCCATCGCACACTGCTCTCAGTAATGGATATAGAAACACAAGACCTGCAAATTCGAAGACATACCAATATGGTCCGCAAGCCTCTCCCCAATAATAATAGCAATCTCTTGTAAGGAATCCAGCCAAATATTTTGTAATATCCGGCTTGATTACTGAAGGCCAAATAGAGTGACTGAAAATATACGGGGTAAACACCATTATCATCAGAGCTATTGCCGATGATGGGATAAATATCGTCCTGATAAACTTCCAAGTTGTCTTCGCCCATCCGTTTTGGTGCGAAAACCAAAAACAGCCTGTGATTGCGAAGAACACAGCTACACTGTCCGTTGCTGTGACTGCCGCAATAACCAAGGCATTCCGATCAACACCATCCGATGTGACTGGAACAGGTCTGATATGTATCACAATAACACCGATGCAAGCTATTAATCTCAGGAATTCAATATTGGATTCTCGTTCTCCTCTCATCCTATAAACATACTCTTTCTTCGTAATACTCTCATTATCTAATATACAATAATATTAACCGTATCTCCTTCAAAAAAAATCTGCTGTTCAGGGTCAAATTTATACCAATCCGTTGTTTTGGCTTTATCACGGACATATTTAGAAACATCACATAGCTGAAGATTCCGATTGCTTAAATAGTTTATCAGACGATAATTCGAGTAATGCGTCGCCATAATTCTCTTTCCCAATTCACCATCACGATATTTGCTTAACTCGTCATAGGCTGTTTCATTCTTATCTCCAATTGTTGCGATTTTCTTTATCTCCACCTTATTTGTAGATTCGTATTCTTCAATTCGATTAACAATTTCTTCCGCCTCTGTTCTGTCCAGTGTATAAGTTACCATCTGATTCGAGGCCATGTCCTGCTGGACTATTACATTTGTAATAATAAAGAATATTACAAGTGTTTCTGTAAAATACGATATAATTTTGTTTCTGTTTCTATTTGTTCTCAGATTCTGGATATAATAAAAAGCACAAACACTGAACACTGAAAAAACGCTCCACACAGCACAGGTAGAACGAGCATTTAGCACAATATTACCTTCTACAATATGTGGCGCATACGCCAGTCCGATGCATCCCAAGAGTGATAAGCAAAATACTAACTTTTGTAGAACACCTTTAATTGTGATGATGGTTGTTATTATACCTAAAATTATTGCTATTATCACGGGCATCATCAGTTTTCCAGATATCAACCCATTAGCATTCTTGATAAATCCCAAAAAGTATCTACTAACAGCGATGACATTGCGCTTGATAATGTTGTTTGAGAGTTCTGCGCCTCTACCTGTATTTCCAATTATTTCTTTCCTACGTAAATAAGATACAATCCATACATTAAATACTGACGCGCCTGCACCATAAACCAGCACTACCACAATCCACTTTAATTGTGCTATGCCATCATTCTTTTTATAAACCAATATCAATACAATTATTGCTGATACAAGAATCCCTAAATATTCTTGGTATGTTCCTATGACAATAAGAAACATTAACGTACAGATAATTGAGTCAGCTATCCTTTTTCTGATCTTCTCCTCTTGCATAAATTCAGAGAACGAGAAAATCGCACAACACCCACTAACATTAGCTACCGTTAACGGTGAAGCCATCTCCGGAAAAAGAATTAATTCCATCATAAATGGATTCACCATTCCGATTGCAATAATCGCAATAATCAGGATTAACGTCCTTACTCCTGATTGCTTCATACAATCTGCAATTTTTAGCGATAATCCCAATATAAAAAAAATTAATGAGAGGCACCACATGAAGATTAGTGGTTGTTGTTGCATTGTCTGATTTATATGGAATATATCTGACAATATCAAATTTACCCCACTATTAATGTATCTCCCAATACTCAACGCAAAAAAGGGGGCTATATCATAATACTCATTGAAAGAATCAACCGAAAAATGCTTGGTTATAATAAGGCATCCATATCCCAGAAAAACAATGCTTCCTGCTAATAATCCTGAATAAAGCAGCGTCAACGTCGAATGAAGTCGAAGTTCCCTCCAAACTATATAAATTGAGTAAGCACAAACCAAAACAACAGCTAAAGCTGTAATTACAACCAACCATTCTGATGCCACTGCAGTGTTCATTATTCAACTCCATTGTCTGTGGTAACATTTTTTCATTATTCGTATCACCACAATAGAAATACAATCTGCACATGAAAAGCAGGCTGTTATTTATTCCGCACGGACAGCTTAACGTAAAGGCCATCCAACACTTCTCTCCGCTTTGTCCCAATAGGCATTACTGTGTTAATGACTTTCAAATGCAGGCTCTCATCTTTTCGGGGTGTGGTGTGTGGTGCCGCATGATCAATCATTCTTTGGGCCATATTGTATACCAGAACTTCGTAAAATGGAGTCCTTCTTGCTGTATCCCAGAATGCCTGCCCGTAATCTTCCGTCGGACAATACCATGGTTTCATGAAGCCTGCATAATGGATGATTTTAGGCGTCGCGCGTGCTGATTGATATTCCTTTTGCACATCGTCTGGAGCAAAGGCAATAACATTCCGAACTCTCTCATGGTTACAGTCTGTAATCATGTTCCATTCCATTCCTATATACTTGACCCTGCCCTCACAGTAAAGGTTTAAAACATCCTGATCATTATACTGATATGGATGAGATGCATATGTAAGCCACTCATCAATTGAATGAGCCCGTCTCATCTCCTTCTCATTAAACAGAAGGATGCCCGCCTGAAAATAATGATATGGATTCTTCATGTGGAATGTATCCATACAATATTTGCGGGTATATTTGTTTGCCCCATTAATCTGTCCAAGGAAATCCGGATCCCTCGCAGCCGCAAGCATGTACCCATCAACGTCTGTGTCGTATAAGTCTGCAACATCCGCATTGATGATCGTGTCGCAGTCCAGATACAGCACCTTGTCATAATCCGGAAGAATACTCTGTATTAAAAACCGGTAATATGTCTCAACACTAATATGCGCATTCGCTTTCAAATCATACCCATGAATCAGCCTTCCGGGGTCATAAAAGCGCAAGGACACATTGTCAATGCCATGCATCATTGAAAGAAGCTTCCTCTTATTATCCTTCGTAAGGTTTGACTCTATCAGTACCACGTCGTAACGATACTGACTGTTTACATGGTCAAGCAAGGAACGAAAACAGGTTGCAAAAACAGGTGCGAATGCATCATTCGCCGCAAAGACGACAGGAATAGAATTCTTCTGAAATGCCGGTTTCAATTCAATTTCCTGTGGATCCGTATTTAGAATTGCAACACACTGCACTTCTTTTACTCTCAACTCCGGGTGTTTTTTTAGCAGATCAATCAAATAGATATTAAATAGTCTTTCCGACAGATGACCCGGGGTCCGAAGAGCCTCTGTGCTATAACGCTTCATATCCGTCCGTTTGCAAAACTCATCCAGAACGGCGAACATCCATTCACAGTATTTGAAGAACAAGTCTTTCCTGAGAATATACATATTACAAAAACAGGAAACACTGCCCTCTGCAAACTGGTGGGCAGCATCGCTGTACTGAGGATATTTCTCATCAATAATCTGAAGCATCAGATCATAATCTTTCATATGAAGTTTCGGTGCATTTTGGTAATGCTGCCTGGTCGACGTATAATGCTCCGGCATGTTCCTGAGGTCTTTCCTCTCTGTCACGATGACATCATACTGTTTAACCAGCTCCCTGACCCTGTTGTCATTGAGGCAATACTTCTGAGTTGTCTGGTCATCCAGATAAGATTCCAAAATATTCCCATATGAATCTTCCGTATATTCCTTCTGCGACAGATTGAAATATCTCCGATAATGACAAAATCCGTAGTAGTCAAGGTCCAAGTTTTTCCATGCCCAATACTGTGCTGTCAACTCACAGTACATAGGATTTTTTGCGGAGATGTTTTCTCCCTCATTATCATGAAGCATATCAGGAAACAACTCATGCTTCCCGGAACAGCCGACTTGGATTGGCTGGAAGACTTCTGTTCTCAACACATCAGATGGTTTATGACATGAGATCAATATTTTCACATTATTTTGAGTCATAACTACCTCCACATTTCTATATTTGTCTGGAACTTTTTACATTTCCTCAGCAAATCCCCTGACCAATCGACAAAAGACTACTTCTCCAAGAATCAGTACAATGACAGCTTCAACCAGAGGCACCATTAAGTTCACAGAATAGGGGACTCTATGCCAATATAAAATATCCTGATATGATACAATGATTGGTGTCATTGGATTTAACGTCAAAAGTCTTCTGTATACTCCACTGATTGCATCCAGATTGTACATTACTGGCGTTCCCCAGATCCACGCCATCAGAATTACATTCACGATATACTCCATATCTCTCAAATATACCGTTATGGAACTGACCAGCAGAGCGCATCCAAGTGCAAAAATATATTCGATAAACAGAATAACAGGGAGAAAAACGATATGCCATGTAAACTCTACCCCAGAAAAAACAATAAAGAGTGCCATTACAATCATTGACAGAAGCAAGTTGATCAGCTTCGCGTTCACCTCTGCAATGACAAGTACATCCCTTGGAAAGTATATTTTTTTTACCATCTCAGAATTCGATATGATAGCGACTGCTCCCTGTGAGAAAGAATCCGCAAAGAAGGTCCATGGTAATAGACCTGTCATCAGGTAAATATAATAATGATCCATAGAATTCTTGAATATAACAGAAAATACAAACGTATAAACAAGAATTTGAAATAACGGGTTTAAAAACGACCAGAGAAATCCCAATACAGACTTTGCATATTTTCCCCTCAACTCCCTTTTCGTCAGACTGTGGATCATGTCTTTATACGCAAAGACTTCTTTGATATGCCCTTTCATGATGCGCAATAACTCCATTCTTAGATTACGATATGTATTGTTTTATTATAGAGAACAGGTCCGTAAAAAGCAATAAACTTATCAATCCCGTTACAATTCCGTAATATCTGCAGTATTGCTCCTGAATCGTTGTATTTGAGAACAAAGTCGTGTTGTGATAGAATACCTTATTACTGTTATGTGTGTATTATTGATTACATCTTTCATATAAGGGAATGTTATGAACAATATCTCAAATACAGTGTCTGATAGTCATTCGGCCCCTACGATTGAAGTCATCGATGTCTGCAAATCGTTCAAGGTTTACAATGATAAAAGTCATACACTCAAAGACAGGGTTTTATCCCATGAGCGAAATCGCTACACATTGAATCATGTTCTTGACCATATCAGTTTTCATGTCCATCACGGTGAAGCTTTGGGACTCATAGGTCATAATGGCTGCGGAAAAAGCACAACACTGAAACTTCTGAATCGTATTTTGTACCCGGACAGCGGAGAGATCCGGATGCATGGCAAAATCTCCAGCCTGATCGAGTTAGGCGCTGGTTTTCATCCTGACATGACAGGTCGAGAGAATATATATATCAACGCGACAATATTTGGCCTTAAAAAGAAAGAGATTGATAAACGACTTGATGACATCATCCGCTTCTCGGAGCTTGAAGAATATATCGACAACCCTGTCAGAACTTATTCCTCTGGAATGTACATGCGTCTCGCATTCTCTATTGCGATTAACGTGGATGCGGATATTCTCCTGATCGACGAAATTCTTGCTGTCGGAGACGCAAATTTTCAAAAAAAATGTTTTGATAAGCTGCAGGAGATAAAAAACGAGGGTACCACCATCGTGATCGTATCGCATTCTATGGATCAAATCCGCAGCATCTGTAATCGTGTCATCTGGCTGGAGAATGGCAAAATCAAAGAGGATGGTATTCCGCAAAAAGTATGCCCAGACTATATGGTTGCAATGGATGAGCGTGCAGCGACCCGTCAGAAGAAGGAACTGAAAGAAAGCGGTGACAAGGTGTTGTCAGAAATTATTTCCAAATATCCTCCTTCTGAAGTCAACCAACATTGCAGCATGAATGCAAATCGTTTTGGAAATATGTCTACTCGATATGAACAGATTCATCTCTGTACTGCTGAGCTGTGCGAAAGTACCGCATTCCACCATTCTGAGCGCATAATTCTAAAAGGAAGTCTGGTGTCCGAACTTCCCGATGTAGCCGTGAATCTGATCATCAAGATCTTTAATCGGTTTGGCGGCCATGCCTCAACACTTGAAAGCAAGTGGCTGAAGGACGAGCTTATTCCTGTCTCAGACAGACTGAACTTTCAGCTAACGCTGGATGACATTCATCTGCTTCCAGGCGATTATTATATCGAATGTGCCATCAGGAACCAGAAGGGTGAGTTGACAGACAACCTGACCCATTTTCTCTCCTTCTCAATCGTTCCAAAGTATAATGATGAGCGTGATAATTTAGGCGTCGTTTACATTGACAGCAAGTGGTCATTTTTCTGATAGGGAGTGTAGTTTGATGTCAAAACATTATGTCATCTCCGAACTGAATCGCTGTACAGGATGTACTGCCTGCCAAACTGCCTGTGCCTCAGAAGCCATCTCGATGATAGAGGACCCCGATCAAAGATATGGGTATGTCGCTGTCATAGATGAGGATAAATGCATAGGTTGTGGTAAATGCGGCCGTATCTGCCCTGTCCTGTCCCCTTCCGAAAACCAGAACTCCTCCTCGCCTGATACCTTCGTTCTCTCAGCTGATGCAGATACCCTACGTGAAAGTGCCTCAGGTGGAGCATTCTCGCTTCTTGCTAGATATATCTTACGAAACGGCGGAGCTGTCGTCGGTGCCGCTTATCGCCACGGCTTCAGGGTTTCTCATATCATGATCCACACTGAAGAAGAATTGGGCTTGCTTCGAAGAAGTAAATATGTTCAGTCCGATATGGGGACGATCATCAGAATCATTCAGCAAGAACTGCCTGCAAGAAAGGTACTCTTTGTTGGAACGCCCTGCCAGGTCGCAGGTGTAAAAGCCTGCTGTCGGAATTCTTCCAACCTGTACACCGTTGACCTGTATTGTGGTCACTGTCCATCAAACCATTTATTTCAGCAGTATTTAACTCAAAGTATCGGGATCGAACAGATCGACCAGTACCAGTTCCGGACAAAACAATATGGTTGGAACTCCGATACAATCACCATTCAATATAAAGATCAACAGTCTCGCATCCTGCGTGGCAACGAGGATGATTATCAGCTGTGTTATCACTCCCGTCTTTCGATGCGTGAAGTCTGCGAACACTGCAGTTTTTCCTCCTTTCCTCGTCAGGGTGATTTATCCATAGGCGATTTCTGGTGGATTGAAGAGAGCCATCCCGGATACTATAACCCCATGGGAACCAGTGCAGTTCTTGTCAATAATCATCACGGGCAGGAACTTTTTGATCATATCAATATGGATCAGATCTCCTGCCACCAGGTTGATTTATCGGATATGCAAAAGAACCGTCCGGCAGATGTTCCTGCACATCCTTTTAGGAACCGTTTTTATGATCTGCTCAACATACGTAGTTTTCATGATGCCGCTGTATATTCATATCACAACAGATTTGATGTCGTCCTTTGGGGCAATTGGTCAGAGAAAAATTATGGTTCCGAATTGACGTACTATGCTCTCTATTTGATTCTATCCAGAATGGGAAAACTGACCCTTATGGTTGAACGTCCTCAGAACGCGGATTGGGCGCCTAACTGTTCACCAGCCCTTTTCAAAAAGATCCCTTATCCTTCCTATTCTTTATGGGTACCAAAAGCAAAGGAAGAGATGGGTAAATTAAACGAAATGGCTGACACCTTTATGGTTGGGTCTGATCAAATTTGGCATCATGATCTCTATGACTGCTTTGGGAAAGTCTGCTATCTTGAATTTGCCCACAGTGAAAAAAAGAAAATTGCCTACTCTTCATCCTTTGGCCGTGAATACTGGAATGGCTCTGAACACGACATTCGGCTTACTTCAGCTTTATTAAAACGCTTTCATGCGATATCTGTCCGCGAGCCAAGCGCTGTGCAATTATGCCGTGATCTTTTTCATGTGAAGGCTGAGTGGGTCCTGGACCCAGTGTTTTTACTGAAAAAAGAAGACTTGGAAAAACTGGCGAAGGTATCCAGCTCGTCTGGCACCAATTATATTGGAGTCTATGTACTGGATCGATTCGGCGATTTTGAACAATCACTGACAAAGATAGAATCGGCACTCGGCTGTTCTTCACGCATCATTCTGGATGCGTTTGTCGAACAGCGAAAGGACTATATTCATTCCATATGCAAAGACGCTTCTCTGGAAGACTGGATTGCCAATTTGGCCAATGCAAAATATGTCATCACAGACTCCTTCCATGGGATGTGCCTTTCCATCATATTTCATAAGCCTTTTGCAGCCATCAGCAATGAGTCCCGCGGGGCAACACGTTTCCTGGAACTTCTTCGTTTTCTTCACCTTGAAAACAGACTGATTACAGAAGTAATACATCCGGAGGAAATCATCCGTATACTGAATACTCCAATTGACTACAGCAAGGTTGATACACTTATCAATACCAAACGTATATCGTCATTGCAATGGCTTCAGAACGCGCTTAACGATACGTCTGACAATAGCAAATATACCGAATCTGATTTGCTTTATGATGAACTGATCGATACCAGAAATAGTTTATATCGGTATGCCAGCGAATTACAGAAAATAGATGACTGGCATACTGGGCGTCTGGATTATCACGACAAAATTGAAAACTGGCACACCGAGCGACTCGATTATCACGATAAGATAGAGCAATGGCATACAGATCGGTTAGATGGTCTTGAGCAGTCGCAGCAATCCAATTTCAGTCAGATCGAATCACTCACAGCGCAGCTGAAAGAAATAAAATCACTGTTGAATGAACTTCCAGAGGCTCGCGTGATCAACTATATGCGTAGTAAAAAGAGCAACCACAGATCCCCCCAAAAATAGTGCCTCCGCCTTCCCTATGTTGTAGCCCGATGAACGAGCTTCAACATAGGGGCCAAGACCTTCCTGGCTGCCGCCTTCTGTTCCGGTTCTGTATGCGAAAACACAACACTCTGAAGCTCTTTGACCTTATATCTTCCATTTTTGCTGATTCTGGTGAAATATACCCCCCACAAGCGCTCCGCGATATGCCCTGGCGTACGCAGTTCCTGGTCGGTATACTGACTCATGTCCGTCCTCTCACAGAATTCCTTCAGAATCGGAAAGAGCCACTCACAGTATTCATGAAATATATCTGCCCGACAGACGAACATATTGCAATAATATGCTGTTCTTCCGTTTAGATACTCCATTGCGTCCTGGTAATATTCTGGTGACCGTTCCTTTATAATCTCCAGCGTACGGAGAAGATCCTCCTCCTTTAAGTACGGTGCAGCCGCATACTGTTCTCTGACTGTATACGGCTGAACTGCCTTCAAAGTCTTGGTCCGAATACCATTCTCCGCACCAACCACTCTTCTCTTCACAGTCACGATATCGTACTTCATCATCACATGTTGAATGTTTTGATCCGTCCAACCGTACCTGCTCATGATCTGATGAGTGAAGTGCTGATTGTCCAGAAGAAATGGTTCATATACATTACCATATCTGTCTTCCGGATAACTTTTCTCAGAGAAACTCAAATACCTTCTGTAGTGAAAAAAGCCGTAATAATCAGCCTTTAGATTTTTCCAGGCCCAATATTGTGCTGTCAGTTCACAGTAGGCCTTATTCAGATAAGATATCTGATCCCCCTCATCGTCATGAAGCATATCTGCATATTTCTGTTCACTGAACACTGCTCCTACCTGAATCGGCTGCAGAACAGCTGAACGAATGGCAGCTGACGACTTATGGCAGCTGATCAGGATTTTTACATTTGGTCGTTTTTTTGCCTTCTCCTGTTTAGCAGCCTCACTGTAAAGCCCAATATACTGCTCTGCAACTTTTTGAATATCATACCGTTTTGCCGCCTTCTGTGTCGCTATGCACATTCTTTGATATCGTTTGGGATCTTCCGCAATTCGGACAATTACCTTTGCCAGCTTTCTGACAGGAACGGCGCCCTTTTCCGTCAGTGGAAATATGTAACCTGCGACTCCTGATTCTGTTTTAACCATCTCCGGGATCTCTCCCAAAGCTGATGCCAGCACAGGTTTTCCGCACATAAAACTGTCAATCAATGATAGTGGAAAGCTCTCGCCCGCGTATTTGGAGGGAAGGAATCCCATATCCGATGCCATCAGATACTGCCTGGTGTTATTCTGTGCTCCAACACAATGTATGTGTGAATCCTTGATATTTTTCAATCCATCATACGCCTCACCATCCCCGACAAGAATCAGATGGATCGGCACTGTTGACCATTGGTTCGCCAATCTTACGGCCTCAACTGCTTCTTTCCAACCCTTTTCCCAGATTGCACGGCTGACAAGACATAGAACAAAATCATCCGCCTCTATTCCCAGCTTCTGCCGCTCCACAGCCATACCCCCGCCAGATGGAAGACCATTGGGGATCTTCGTAAAGCGTTTGTCAATCTGTATTCCCGCCTCTTCAAACGGCACCAGATTTTTATCCGCAATATAGGCAAAACAGTCCGTATTCGGAAAAACAGATTTCACCAGCATTCTTCTTCTCGGAGCATCTAGCGCCTCATACATCCCATGAAGCGTGATAACCAGGCCTGCGTCCATCCTGCCGGTTTCGATTGCCCGCGCAGCCGCCAGGTCGATCATTGCGTGGTGGCTGTGAATAACCTTGATATTATAATCATTCATCACCTGCGAAAGCTGCGTATAACTGTCAAGTGAAAGACATGGAACATCTGGATTCACCAAGGATCTGATTCTCGGATCCTCCTTTTGCACACCGCAGCTGATCAGTATAACCGGAACCCCTATCTTCCAGAGACAGTTTGCCAGATTAATCGGGAATATTTCCCCACCGCCTATCGCAAAGCTGTGAAGAGCGATTCCGACAGACGGATATTTTCCATCTGCAGATCGCTTTCTGAACACATCAAAAGCCTTCTTGTCATTTTCTTTGACGGTCAGCCAATTGCAGGCAGTACTACCATGTTCAATGTTCTCAGAATCAACAGCACGCTTGATGTCATCAATCCATTTTTCCGCCACTATTTTTTCCAGTTCCCGTCCCAGCAAACCAGTGTGACTGACAAGAACATTCTTCAGATTATAGATGCTTTGTGAAATATCTCTTCCACCCATACTGAACACCAATGATTACCTTCCGCTGCGCAGATATTGCAGGTACACTTCTGCCGCGTCTCTCGTCCGCTCAAGACGAAATTTCATCTGAGATATACTTGTATAATATGTATGCCTGGTCGCCGCTCCGCTTTCATGAAGAGCCTTTAATTGAGGTACATATCGGATCAGATAACCCAGTCTCTGACACCTTAACGCAAGAATATATTCCTCATAAAAGAACATCGTTTCTGGCCGAAATGCTTCTTTCTGTTCCGCAACAAAGGCTGGTGTCAAGATCAGACAAGCCCCAAACGGGACAATATTCTCACATGGTTCTGTTTGTTTTTTCTGAATGGTGCACCGTTCCGTCTCCCTACGCTCCCATCTTCTCAGATAAGGGTATGACAGTGGAAAAAGTGCCAATGCTGCACGATTCAGTCGAATCGTATGCATCGCTTCCTTTTCTGTCCGAATCCGTGTATCAAGAGGATTCTGATGTTGCTGCGTATGAGCTTTCACAATATCCGGAGCCAGCACATGACACTTCTTTTTCTGATATTCACAAGCCAATATTTGGAGAAAATCCTTCTGTGGAAACACAATATCATTGTTCAACATGAGGATAAAACCACAACCCTCATCCCGTGCGTACGTATATCCAAGATTATTGGCCTCGGAAAACCCACCTTTGCCATTGTTCTTTAAGACTATGATGTTTGATTGTGTTTCGAAACGTCTCCGGGTGCTCTCCCGTTCTTCCACACTTCTTTGGACCTCATTGTCCACAATCACAATCAGTGTCTGCTCCCATCCTTCCATACGAAGAATCGATTGTACGCATTTATCCGTGACCGTCATGTCACCATAGTGCAGTATCACAAAGCCGACCCTTTCATCCATACATCTCTCCGCATATCTTCAAAAGCTTCTATGTCTTCTTTAACTGATATTGCCCTTCATATCATGCTGAGGAGATCTGCCACGGGGTAAATGAATCTTGTATAGATCAGCATGCTCATAACAGAAACCGCCATCTTCTGGACAAACGGAATATCCAGACTCGAGCGCAGATCCATTTTCGAGTTTCTCATATAGTCCGGCAGATACGTTTCAACGATTCGAACAGTGTACTTCGCAAGCTTTCGAAGCATCTTTCTGTCCGCCCCTCTCGCAAGGTCAAAAAAGCATGTACCAAGAATCCGCATCACAAATAGTTCAAAGAACTCCCGGTCATTTACAATTCCAATCTTTTCCGCCTTCTTGATGGACTCTTCCAGCGACCGGAGCGGCAGATTCCAGGTTTTCAGTCCGCGGAATTTTCCCATCGCCGAATCCGCATGTTGAACATATGCATATCCCGCAAACGGAAGGACCTCGATCTTCCTGCACATTGCGCTGAAAAAAAGAGCAACTGGCATATCCTCACCGCGCTCTCCAACCGCGAATCGGACATGATACTTTTCCCAGATCTGTCTCCGGTAAAAATGGGAGCAGGCTGCTGAAATCCGGAATGTCCACTCTTCATGGACGCCCCTCTGGTAGTAATCCGGAACGATCCTCTTCAGAATTCTTCCGTTTTCTCCTACATAACACAGCCCACAGATGACCATGTCCGCCTCTGTACTCTCGCATCTCTTCTGAAGTCGCTCAACATAATCTCTGGCGATATAATCGTCTGAATCTACGAATGTCAGATATTCCCCTGTTGCTTCCTCCAGGCCATAATTTCTCGCCGCAGATGTTCCTCTGTTTTCCTCACACAGAAGCCTTATTCGGTGATCTCTTCCGGCAATCCCCCGGATGATTCCGGCTGTTCCGTCTGTACTGCCATCATCCACAACAATCACTTCCAGATTCTGATATGTTTGCCTCAGAATCGAATTCAAGCACTTCTCTATGTATTTCTCTGAATTGAAAGCCGGGACAATGATTGTTACCAGGCCTCTCTGAACTGTACTCTGATTCATAATTTTCCATTGATCTCATTCGATTTTTCAGCAGACTGATAGAAATGTTCAATGATTCCTGCGATCCATACAGGCCAGAACTTTCGATACATGTACAAATCCTCGACTCTCCGCTGATCTTTCTCAAGCAGCTGTGATGTTGTCGAATCCCTATGAATCCTGTGCAGCATCAGAGCAGATGGAATATAGGCAAATTCACCTTTCTCATGGGACAATTTTTCCCACGCTTGCCAATCGATGTTGCTTTTCATATTATTCTCAAAGACGGGAAGACTGACATTCTTTTTTACAATTGTCACTGACGGGCAGCAAATAGCAGACCCCATCGAAAGAATTCTGCGCCTAACCCAGATGCTTTTCCAGCATGCTTTTATCTTCAGAGGACTCAGCATCAGGCGCTTAACTCGCAGCAGTCGATTGCCACGTACAATCTTCCCATCGCGCAGCTCGTCATAATCTGTAAACAGGATCAACGGATGACTGCAAAAACTGGCTGCTTGCAAAACTGCTTCCAAGTAGTGCCTGCCATAGATATCATCCTGATGGGCGATTGTGACAAGCGGAGTTTTCGCTGTCTCGATCGCAAAATTCCAGTCGCCTGCAATGCCGGCTTCACCATGGTTGCATATAAGAGGTATCTGATACTTATCAGCAGTCTTTCGGATAAATGTATTCGGAGTTGAGGTAACAATTATCACTGAGGAACAGACGGTCTGACCTGTGACTGAACGGATACAGTCCTCCAGATAAGGGCTTTCCTTATATGCACATATCACAAAAGTGTGATCCTCGTTCCCGTATCTCATACGATCACCTGTGTTTCCGATGATGTCATCAGGACTTGTGAGGCTGATCATTCTCTGAAACAGCTGTTTCCGTACTCTTCGCATCCATGTTCTGAATCTGCTGCTCTTCCTCTTTACTGACCTGCTCATCCGCATGTGAACGAAGCGCAACCTCTGCCGACAGCACCGTCACCTTATCCTCTAGCTGCGAAGTAATAATAGACAAGGTAAACACTTTCTCAATCAGAAGAAAGATGATAATCAGAAAAATCAGATTCGCCGGAGACTGCATCTGGAATACGCCTGTCAGCCAGTATGTAAATTCAGGGCAAATGCCCATAATCAACAGAATTGCTGCAAAGCATACCCAGAATATGGCATCTTCCATTTTCACCTTGCATTTTCGTATTTTCAGAAGAATCCACCATGCTGAGAACACCGCTGCAATCAGAAGCATGATACGCAAAACTCCAGACATCGTCTACTTTCCTCCGTCAAAAACATGGCATTAAGCCTCGTTTTTCTTTCTGACCCATTGAAATAAAAAGATAGAAAACATCATCTGCAGCATATACCTTGCAGAAGCCAGCGGACTTTTATAGATACTGGTTCCTGCCGTTCGTTCGCACATCTGCACCTGAATCTCTTCAATATGGAATCCGCAGTTTAAAAGATATGCCAACGTGTCAGGTTCCGGACTGTAATGAATGTCATAACCGAACCGTTTGATCATCCGCTTATCGAACAGCCTCATTCCACTTGTGACGTCCTGGATTTTCCTGCCTGTTGTCACATGGATTGCGCCACTGATGATTCTGCTTCCCAACATCCGAAGGCCGCCCGGCTTTTTTTCATTCTTGAACCTTGATCCAATTACGATATCGCACCCAGTTTCTTCCATCAGCTCGGCCATTGAAGCGATATATTTCGGATCATGCTGACCATCGCCATCAATCTGGACAACATAGTCATACCCGTAATAGTTCGCATATCGCATTCCAGCTTTGATTGCGCCTGACAGTCCCACATTTACGGGAAGGTCAAGGAAATTATATCCCCGACGCGCACAAATCTTTCGCGTATCATCAGACGAACCATCATTAATGACTACATAATCATACTGCGAATAGTTTTTGATCAGGTCATCTACTACGTGTTCGATATTCTCCGCTTCATTATAAGCTGGTATGATAATTAATATCCGCTCTTCGCCCATTCCGTGCTGATTCCTACTGTTTTATCTCGTGATCTTCTCATGGCAAACTTTCAGCAAGTTTATCACGAACCACTTTAAAAAGCAAAAAGCTACGCCTCATCACTTTTTGACATTCACCACGTAAACTGAGCCTTCCTGCTCAATTGTATGAAACCTTGTATCCTTGACAACCTTTCGATCAGTCAGTTGTTCAACCAGAATATACGGATTAAACTGAGCCGCTCCGTCCATATAGTGAGTTGCGAAGTAGTATCCGCCGAAGTAATCTTTTCCCACCTTAGGCAACATCATTCGTTTTAGCATCGGCGTTCTGCGAACCAATTTTTTTATACTGGGTGAGTAGCCGCATGTTCCCGTGAACAGGTACTCCATATGCCTGGAATCCTTTATTTCCGGCAGGTTATTCATGTCTTCCATAATCAGTAAACAGCGCTCATCAACATAGTGCATCTGCTCAGATACCGCATTGCCATAGGTGAGACTGTACACCAGAAAGCACCAGCTTATACCTACAAATGCAATCTTGCCGATTGGAAACTTCTGAGTGAATGACAGGCAAACCGCCATTGCAAGAAAGGGGGTTCCGATCCCATAAGAATACCTGGCAATGAAGTTTTGTCCTTCAAATGCTATCAGCGGCCCTACTACCAGAACGCTGGACGTTGCGATGCATAGAAGGCACATCACTGCCGAAACAAATCGGTTTCGTTTTGTGTTTACTACCACCGATATAAAAAAGCTGATCATCAGAACAAGCAACAGTAGTTTCCATGCTCGGTTCAGATCCGCTCTGAAAGCCCGGTAGATCACCCGGTAATTCGCCATAACTCCCGCCGGCAGCTTTTTTAGAGGAAACACTTTTCCCTGCGCATATGGGATGACATAGCGCACGAAAAGAATGCGGTAGATTACCAATGCCCCCAGATATGACACAATTGATATTCCCAAAATACGAAAACACTTTCCCGCTTTCCACTTTCCCTTCATCCAGTATCCGAATATTAAAAAGAGAACCAGTACAGGATATATGCCAAGAGAAGCCTGGTAGGTCATACAGGTTAGCAGCGTACCCAGAAAAGACGCTAGAAAATAGGAACGTGCACGATTCTGAACGTACAGAAGAGGGACTGTTCCTGCCAGCACGGATAATGCCATATATGGTGCGTCAAATTTATAGGAAAGACAGACAAGAAAATATGGAAATAAAACTCGGGGAAGCGCAGCCGTAATCTGAAGCCATCCTATCCTTTTCCCATCAGCAAATATCAGGATCGTAAGATAAGCGGCAATGGACGCAATGAACACAGCGAGGATTTGCGGAAGCGGCGATATATCGCTGATTTTGCATCCTGCATGCAGCATAGCGGAAAGAATGTCGTTGATATATCGATTTCCAAGATACCAATTCCGGTATCCGTCCACCGCACGCCAAAGATCATCCCGGTATGTCATGCCAGTTCGCAGTAATGCACTCAGAGCAAGCAATGATATCCCTGCAATCAGCAAGATTGATTTATAGCTTTGTTTCCAGAATCGCTCCCACCTGCTCAATACCCGAGAGCCTGCCCTTCTTACTTTCCCTGCTTCCATTCTTCATTCTCTCCCTGAGAACCATCGGCATCCGCATATCAGCTTTCCGACTGTCCCAATACTTTCTTCTTATCCTCCGCAGCTTTCATTAAGTGCATTTCAAAATCCTGCCGGTTCTTCTGAACCATGTTCTGCAGCTGCAACCCTGTGAAAAATGACTGACTAAAACTTCCCACACCAGAAAGGTGTGTCGAACCTTGAAAACTTAATAATGTAGGCAATTAGAAAGGCATAGATCCTGTCCCTTTGGTATAATTGAATTGTCCAAGAACAACCACACCTCAGGTTTCTATGCCAATTTCAATTTTACCACATGGCAAAGACGGACAGGAACTTTTTAATGCAATTTCATCGTTTTTCTCAGTTTTCAGGATCGGTAACCTTCTCCGCAAATGCAATGTCCAGAAGGAGAAGGGTGTTTCGGTGATTGATATATCCAAGTACAAGCTCTGCAATGTTTTCGCCGGCCGCAATATGTCTATGCAGTAGAAGACCAGTTTCTTCAAAGAGGCGTTCTCAATGAATACCTTCTATCGGTTCCTGAACAGCCCGAAAACGAACTGGCTGCGTTTTACTACCCTTCTGTCTAAAAAGGTCGCTGACATCATTGTTCCGCTTACGTCGGAAGAACGAGTGAATGCGTTTGTTGTGGATGACAGCCTTTCTGAACCTACGAGCTGTAAGCAAACGGAACTCGGTTCCCGCGTGTTCGACCATACATCTATGAAATATCGCATGGGTTATCGTCCGATGACACTCGGATGGACCGACGGAAATACGTTTCTACCGGTGAACAGCTGTCTTTTGGCTTCTTCAAAAGAGAGCAATCTTATCAGCCCGATTGGTCAATACGATGGCCGTTCCCTTGCGGCAAGACGAAGAAAGCTTGTCCAGACAAAGGGTACAGAAGCCATGATCTAACTACAATAAGGATCCTATCTGATTGCCTGTGTTATTGAGTTTTCAAGGCGCGAATCCCATTTTTGATATGAGAAGTTTTAGTTACTTGTTATATGAGATCTCTAATTGCTCAACTGGGGGTGCGGACGAAATCCTGGACCAAATGAGGTCATTAACAGGAGGAGGTCACGCACATGTATTCCTACGAAGAACGATTGAAGGCC